>OCZT010000337.1_pt1 | contig 45487 bp, 41 predicted proteins | sample 1539031 | NCBI WGS metagenome assembly OCZT01 (sample SAMEA3539308, study PRJEB22396) | soil metagenome | biome: tundra; feature: field; material: soil | place: USA | collected 2010-05 | depth 0.15 m
CTTCTCTGGTGCGCCGGCCGGGACTTGAACCCGGAACCTGTTGATTAAGAGGCTTACGCGAACCGTTCTAACTGCGAATCACGCATCCTCAACGGTCGGTAATCAAAAGCGCAATGATCATTACCGTTCAACTCGCGAGCATCGTACCTGATCGGAGATTTGTCACTTCGTTGGTCCCGGCGTTGGTCCCGTGAGACTCGGCGAGAAGGTCATTTGGATTAGGTGATAGCCGTCGATACTGCGTCACTCGGAGGTCGTCGTCGTTCCGCGAGATAATTCGAGTATCTGGCGTGACTGGGAGCGTGGACGTGATTATGTGGATGAACGAGTTGGAGTACTTGGAGTTGTTCGCTGAGAGCCTGAGGTCGGTGGTTTGGTCGTTTTCATTATCTTGGTCCCGGCAACCATTAGGTGGACGATATGAGGGGTGCTAGTACGAGGCCAGTTCGTGCGGTCACCTTGTTGGCACCGGGCCACCCTATAAATGAGACTCGAAGGAGCACTCGTCCATCTGCGCCTGCTCGGAGGTAAGTAGTTTCATGGGTCAAGTCCTTCGCATTGCCTGGTACCGGTATCGAGCGACGTTCGCGCGTCAGCTGTCCAGCTACCTGACGGTGGTGCTGCTCATTGGATTAATCGGCGGTATTGGCATGGCCGCGCTCGCCGGGGCTCGACGAACTCAATCCTCGTATCCCCAATTTCTGGCCAGCACCAATCCGTCGGACGTGACGATGTTCGTTTACAGCGGCGCCTCGCAGTTCCCTGGCAAGACCTTTTCGTTGACGAAAACAATCAGCCACTTGGCTGGTGTCGAGCGCGTCGTGACGGCCCTCGGACCACAGATGGTGCCGCTGGCGGCGAACGGCGCTCCTCGACTGAGTACCTTGTCCAACGTCTTCACCACGGGCAGCTTGGACGGCATGATGCTGACTCAGGACCGACTCGCGGTCGTGGAAGGTCGGTTGGCAAATCCGCGTCGGGCCGACGAAATTGTGATGACGGCCAGTGCGGCGCGCATCCTTGGGGTGCGCGTGGGCCAGATGGTGCCGCTGGGTTTCTACTCCGATGCGCAAACAAATTCCCCGGACTTTGGCTCCCCGCGAGTGGTCCCTCGCCTGAAGGTCCGGGCCCGGTTGGTGGGGCTGGTGGTGCTCAATACGCAATTGGTCCAAGACGACATTGACCGGACGTTCGGCACTGTCTTCCTCGACCAAGCCCTCATGCAAAAACTGAACCATCTGGAGCCGGGCGAACTTGTACCCGCGCTCTACGGCGTACAGATCGACCACGCCCACGCAACGATCACCCAAGTGGAACGTGAACTGATTGGCGTTGTGCCGCGAGGAGCCGCCTACGAGTTCCACGTCACGTCGAGCGTGGATTCCCAAGTCGAATTGGCCATCAAACCGGAGTCGGTGGCCCTAGGTGCCTTTGGCGCAATCGCTGCCCTGGTCTGTCTTGTCCTGGCGGCCCAGGCCATCTCACGTCTGTTACGCCGGGGTGAGGAGGACCGGCGCGTACTGCGCGCGCTGGGCGCCAGTCCCGCCGCCGCGGCCTTCGAGGGTCTCCTCGGCGTGCTCGTCGCGGTGGCACTCGGCGCCCTACTGGCCTTCGCGGTGGCGGCCCTTCTGTCACCGTTCGCCCCGCTGGGTCCCGTTCGCCCCGTCTACCCCGGCGGCAGATTCGCGATTGACTGGACCGTGCTCGGCGTCGGGGCTGCCGTGTTGATTCTTGGTCTTAGTTCGATCGCCGTCGCACAAGCGAACCGGCGGTCATCTCATCGAACCCTACTCACCGGCGGGTCGTTCGCGGGCCGGTCGAAGGTCCTTCGCGGCGCGAACGCAACGGGGCTGCCGGTGGCCGGCGTCATCGGAATTCATTTCGCTCTGGAATCGGGGCAGGGTCGCACGGCGGTGCCGGTGCGTTCGGTGCTCTTCGGCACGGCGCTCGCAGTCGCCCTGGTCGTGACCACGCTCACGTTCGCGAGCGGGTTGAGTAACTTGGTCTCGCGTCCCCCGCTCTACGGGTGGAACTGGGACTATTTGCTACAACCAAACAACAACATCCCGCCCAAGGCGGTGTCGATGCTGAACCACGACCCGAAGATCATGGCGTGGAGCGGCGCCGACTACACCGACTTGGAAATCGACGGCCAGGAGGTTCCCATCCTGATTGAAAACGCGCGGGCCAAGGTCGCCCCGCCGATCCTTTCCGGGCACGGTCTCGACAACCAACATCAGATCGTGCTGGGCGCCGGCACGCTGGCGATGTTGCACAAGCACGTTGGCGAGACCGTCGTCGTCAGCCTGGGCACCAAGAAGGATGCTCCCGAGTTCATCAAGCCCACCGCACTAATGATCGTCGGGACCGCCACGCTGCCCGCGGTGGGATACAACAGTTACGTCGCCGAACACACGTCCATGGGCACCGGGGCCATTCTTCCCTTTGGTGTCTTCCCGGCGGCTTTCGTCAACAGCGGCGCCGACGCGAATTTCCACGGCCCGGAACTGGCGTTCGTCAGGATGCGCTCGGACGTGAGCGCCCGCGCCGGGCGGGCCGATTTGGAGCGCATCGCGAAGGCCGCCGACAAGATTTTCGCCGCCGACAAGAACACCTTCGGCAATAGCGTCTCGGTGCTGGGTGTGTTACAACCCGTCCAGATCGTGAACTACCGAAGCGTCGGTTCCACGCCGGTCATCCTGGCGGTCGGACTGGCCGTCGGCGCGATACTCGCGCTCGGGCTCACGCTCGCCTCGTCGGTGCGCCGGCGACGGCGAGACCTGGCGATGCTGAAAACGCTCGGCTTCACCCGTCGCCAGTTGGCCGCCGTCGTCGCGTGGCAGTCGACGACGACTGCGCTGGTGGGCGTGGTGGTGGGGATACCGCTGGGCATCATCATCGGGCGAGAACTGTGGACCCTGTTCGCCCGAAGTATCAACGCAGTTCCGGACCCCACCGTGCCGGTCTTGTCGGTGCTGTTCGTGGGCGTCGGGACGCTGGTGTTCGCCAACCTCGTTGCGGCGTTACCCGGCCGCAGCGCCGCGCGCACGCCGGCCGCTCTCGTTCTTCGAGCTGAGTAGCGGGGGACCACGGCAAAAAATTTCACAGAACAGTTGTTACTGTGTAACGCGTCACCCGTTACAACGTGTCTGAGTAACCAATACTGATGTAGAACGAATCAGCAACTACTTCACAAAAAACTTCTTTGGTGCGCCGGCCGGGACTTGAACCCGGAACCTGTTGATTAAGAGTCAAATGCTCTGCCAATTGAGCTACCGGCGCGTGACGAGTCTATACCGGCGATGCGTCGATACTCTGTGGACTAGTTGTGCTGGATGGCCTTCACTTCGAGGAATTCCTCGAAACCGTACTTGCCGAGTTCTCGTCCGATGCCCGACTGCTTGTAGCCGCCGAAGGGAGCGACGACGTTGAAGGCGCCGCCGTTGATCTCCACCTGTCCGGTGCGAAGTTTGCGCGCAACTTCGAACGCCTTCTCGTCGCTGCCCGCCCACACGCCACCGGCGAGTCCGTACGTCGAGTCGTTGGCAATCGCGATGGCCTCTTCCTCGGTGTCGTAGGGAATGATCGAGAGCACGGGTCCAAAGATTTCTTCCTGGGCAATCGTCATATCGTTTCGAACGTCAGAGAAGACCGTCGGCGCGATGTAGTAGCCCTTTTCCAGACCTTCGGGCGGCGTGACGCCGCCCGCGAGGAGACGGGCGCCTTCGTCGACGCCCTTATTTATATAGTCACGCACGCGCTGTTGCTGCGTGGCGCTCACCAGTGGTCCGAGAAGACTCGATCCGGTAATGGGGTCGGCGGGCATAAAGCCGGCGGCGGCGGCGACGGCGATGTCTTCTACTTCGCTCAGGCGCGAACGCGGCACGACCATCCTCGTCAGCGCCGAGCACGTCTGGCCCGAGTTTAAGTAACACTTGAAGACACCGTCACCCACGGCTTTGGCGAGGTCGGCGTCGTCGAGAATGACGTTGGCCGATTTGCCGCCGAGCTCGAGCGAGACGCGCTTGACCATCTCCGCGGCGAGTTGCATGACACGCTTGCCGGCGCGCGTCGATCCAGTGAATGAGACCATGTCGGTCTTCGGGTGAGCGACGATCGCCTCACCGACGACAGGACCGAGTCCCGACACCATGTTGAAGACGCCCTTGGGCAGACCAATCTCGTGAACGATGTCGGCGAAGAGAAACGCGTTGATGGGCGCGACCTCGCTGGGCTTTAACACTACGGTGCAACCGGCCGCGAGTGAGGCGGCCACCTTGTTGGCTATTTGGTGCAGGGGGTAGTTCCACGGCGTGATCGCGGCGACGACGCCCACGGGTTCGCGAACGAGCGTGGAGTTACCGACTTCCTCTTCCCACACGAAGTCCATGGCGCGCTGAGCGTTGTCGCTAAAGGTCATGGTCGGTAGCCCCACCTGAATGCCCTTGGCGAGCATCAGCGGCATGCCCACTTCGTTCGCGATGACTAGTGCGATTTCGTCACTTCGTTCGGCGAGTTTCTCAGACATGCGCATCAAGTACTCGCCGCGTTCTTTGGGGCTGGTGTTGGCCCAGCCGCTGAAGGCCGCGGCGGCCGCATCGACGGCGCTGTTGGCTTCTTCGATCGTGCCGAGCGGAATAGTGGCGTAGAGCTCGCCGGTGCCCGAGGTCGTGACCTCCAGGGTTTCACCCGACGTGGCCTTTACCCACTCGCCGTTGATGTAGAAAGAGTTGCGAACGATGGTCATGAGAACCCCCAGCAGCGAACGACAATTCGATCGCTAAAGCGAAATCTACTCGCGATGAGGTAACCCGTGACCGAGCAGAGTCCGGTCGCTCGATACCCAAAAGGTGACGTCAACATTTTGGGGTGAGCGACGGGGATCGAACCCGCGGCCTCCAGGACCACAACCTGGCGCTCTAACCAACTGAGCTACGCCCACCACGACCCACCAATATTACACAGTGATTATCGACGTTGACTAAAGATGACGAACTCGTTCACTACGCTTAAATCCACGCCCCTGTAGCTCAACTGGATAGAGCAGACGGTTTCTACCCGTCAGGTTGCGGGTTCGACTCCTGCCGGGGGCACTGATCCGCCACGTCTTGACACTCCTCGATGGTCGGGAAGGCGGGATTCGAACCCGCGGCCTCCTGGTCCCAAACCAGGCGCGCTAACCAAGCTGCGCTACTTCCCGAGGTCTCCACGTTACACATTCACTCCCGAGTGCCGTAACGAATCGGGTTGCGTAGGCTTTGGCGAAGCGGAGGAGAGTCAATGGCGTACGAGTGGATTACCGACGCGCTCGACGAGACCTGGTCGTCGATTGACCGCACGCTTCGCCCACGAAGTGCCGACGCCTACGACGCGCCGACGCCGTGTCCGGGATGGAGCGTACGCGACGTCTTAAGTCACCTCATCGGCTTCGAGTTGATGATGCGGGGCGAGCCCGTACCGGAGCACCGCGGTTCGTGGCCGCCGTACGTGAAAAATCCGATCGGCGAAATCAACGAGGCCTTCGTCGAGGCCTACCGGGACAAGTCCGGCGTCGAAGTGCTGGACCTCTTTCGTGAAACGACGAATCGATCGCTCGTCGCGCTTCGTGCTCTCGACGACGAGGCGTGGGAGAAGGTGGGCTGGAGTCCCGAAGGGGAGCGTCCCTACCATCGTTTTCAAGAGACCCGCGTGCTCGATAGTTGGATCCATCTTCAGGACATTCGTGACGCGCTGCTAGAACCGGCCGACGATCACGGGCCCGGTGAAGAGATCGTCCTCAACCGATTCGAAGCGGCGCTGCCCTACGTACTGGCCAAGAAGGCGAAAGCCAAAGACGGCACCCTCGTGCGGATAAATCTCAGTGGACGTCTCGCGCGGACCGTTCTCCTCGGCGTCGAAGAGGGCCGGGCTCGAGCGCTCGACACCAGCGCGAACGTTCCCAACCTCGAACTGACGACGCCGGTGGCGCTGTTCTGGCGCCGGGCCGCGGGAAGAGTGAGCGCCGACGCCTTTCTTAGCGCTTCAGCAACGGACGTTCGAGGGGACGAGAAACTGGCGAGAGCGTTCGCCGAGGGCCTCGCCATGATGATTTAGAACTTTTGGATTGAACCGATAGGCTGGCGTCTCTTATGCGCGCTACTACCACCACTCTTGAGAACAACCGGGTCAAGATCGTCGTCGAAGTTGACGAGCCCGAGATGGATCAGGCCATCGACACCGCGGCCACGAAGCTCTCTAAGCAGGTCACCATCAAGGGTTTTCGTAAGGGCAAAGTGCCCAAGAACGTGTTGATGGCCCACATCGGTGGTCCGACCGCGTTGCGCAGCGAGGCCATTCGAGACGCCATTCCCGACTTTTACGCCCACGCCGTCGCTGACACAATGATCGACCCGATCTCGCAACCCGACATCAACATCACCGCTGGCGAAGAGGAGGGCGAACTGGTCTTTGAAGCGGACGTGGAAGTCCGGCCCGAGGTGTACCTCTCCGGCCAAAACGAGCTTCGTGTCACCATTCCGTCGCCCGTTGTCACCGACCAAGAGGTGAACGCCCAGATTGACCGCTTCCGCGAGACCGACGCCACGCTGCAAGACGTCGATCGACCAATCGTGACCGGCGACCTCGTGACGATGGACGTGCACGTGCAACAGATCGCGACCGACGAAGACCCTCTCGACATGAGCGACTTCATGTACACCGTGGGATCGGGCACGATCACCTCTGGCGTGGATGAGTTGATTCTTGGGATGAAGGCCGGTGAAGAGTTAAAACTCAACGGCAGCGCCGGCCCGGGCGTCGTCGCGACCTACGAGTTGAATCTCAAGAAGGTCCAAGAGCGTGAGCTGCCCGAACTCAGTGACGAGTGGGTTCAAGAGAACACTGAGTGGCAGAGTGACGCGGAGATGCGCGACGCCATCCTCGATCAGATGCGCCGTATGCGCATCGTCGAAGCGCAGATGTCCCAGCGCGACGCGGTGCTCGTGGCGCTTAGCGATCTGGTCAGTGAAGACGTCGTACCCGACGCGTTAGTACAAGACGAGACCAACTCCCGGCTCCACGATCTCGGTCACCGACTTGAGCAGCAGAAGCTGAACCTCGAAACGTTCTTGCAAGTTACCAATCAGAGCTCCGATCAACTACTCGAAACTCTTCGCGCCGACGCCGTGCGCGCCGTTCGCGTCGACCTGGCGCTGCGCGCGCTCGTACGAGCCGAGGACCTGGAACCCACCGACGAGGAGATCGACCAAGAGCTCGAAACCACGGCCGCCTCGATGAACGTGACGCCCGAACTCTTGCGAACGAATCTGCGCGACACCGGTCGTGTGATTACGTTTCGCGCGGAGGTTGGAAAAATGAAGGCGTCACGTTGGCTGACCGAGAACGTCACCTACGTGGATCCTGAGGGTGTCGAGATCGACCGTGCGCTCTTGCAGACCGATCAATCAGAGGACCTCGACGCCTAAGGTAGACACGTGAACGACAACTACCGAGCTCGGAACTATCTCGTCCCTACGGTCGTAGAGTCATCGAATCGTGGCGAGCGCGCCTACGACCTCTACAGCCGCCTGCTGCGCGACAGGATCATCTTCCTGGGCACACCGATCGACGACACCATCGCCAACTTGGTCTGCGCCCAGATGCTCTTTCTCGAGTCCGAAGACCCCGAGAAGGACATCAACCTCTACATCAACTCACCCGGTGGTGACATCACGGGACTCCTGGCGATCTACGACGTGATGAAATACATCAAGTCCGACGTGTCGACGTTCTGTTTCGGCCAGGCCGCGTCCGCGGCGGCGGTACTGCTCGGTGCCGGATCGAAGGGCAAGCGTTTCGCGTTGCCGCACGCTCGGATGTTGCTACACCAGCCGTGGGGCGGTGTGGGCGGACAGGCATCGGACATCGAGATCCAGGCGCGCGAGATCCTGCGGATGAAAGACATGTTGAATGCCATGCTCGCCGCCGACACCGGTCAATCGGTCGAACGCGTCGATAAAGACACCGACCGCGACTTCATTATGAGTCCCGAAGAGGCCGTAGAATACGGCCTGATTGACGAAGTTATCTCGCCTCGCCTCTAGGTACCTCGATTTTGCGGCGCTGGCCCGTAGGATGGACCACGGCGGCAGGTCGGTCGGGGGGAGCCCGTGGCAAAATTCGGTGAAGGCAGCGACCTCATAAAGTGCAGTTTCTGCGCGAAGGGTCAAAAGCAGGTCAAGAAGCTCATCGCGGGACCGAGCGTGTACATCTGCGACGAGTGCATCGATCTCTGCAACGACATCATCGCCGACGAGTTCGGCGACCGTCCCGAGTTCATACTTGACGAACTGCCCACCCCCCGAGAGATATCGGCCTTTCTCGATGAGTTCGTGATCGGTCAAATCGACTCGAAGAAGATTCTCGCCGTGGCGGTCTACAACCACTACAAGCGCATTCAGACCGGACCGCTGCACGACGAGGATGTCGAAGTCGCCAAGTCCAACGTCCTTTTGCTCGGCCCGACGGGCTGTGGCAAGACGTTCCTCGCTCAGACCTTGGCTCGAATGCTCAACGTTCCCTTCGCGATCGCGGACGCCACGGCCCTGACGGAAGCCGGCTACGTCGGTGAGGACGTGGAGAACATCCTGTTGAAGCTGCTCTCCGCGGCGGACTTTGACGTCAAGCGCGCTGAGCGCGGGATCATCTACATCGACGAGATCGACAAGATCGCGCGCAAGGCGGAGAACCCCTCCATCACTCGTGACGTGTCGGGCGAAGGCGTGCAACAAGCGTTACTTAAAATTCTTGAAGGAACCATCGCGAGCGTGCCACCCCAGGGCGGACGCAAACACCCACACCAAGAGTTCATCAACATTGACACCGCGAACATCTTGTTCATCTGTGGCGGCGCGTTCGCCGGGCTCGAGGAGATCATCGAACGTCGACTGGGTAAGAAGTCGATTGGTTTCAATCAGCCCGTTCAATCTCGCCGCGGTGGCGACATCGAACTCTTCCGTCACGTCCTGCCAGAGGACATGGTCAAGTTCGGACTCATCCCGGAGTTCATTGGTCGTCTGCCGATCGTTGGCGCAGTCCAACAGCTCGACCGCGACATGTTGATCAAGGTGCTGACCGAACCGAAGAACTCGCTGGTGAAGCAGTTCCAACAGGTGCTCGCGATGGACGGCGTAGAACTGGTCATCGAAGAGGACGCGCTCGAGGCGATTGCCGACCTCGCGCTCGAACGTCAGACGGGCGCGAGGGGACTTCGCTCGATTCTCGAACACGTGTTGTTAGAGCCGATGTACGACGTGCCCGGTCGAAGTGACGTCGTGAAGTGCGTCGTCACGGCGGCGTCGGTCCGCCAACACGAGGCGCCCAACTATGAAATGCGAAAGGCGGCGACGCGCACCCGTCGCGCGAGCTAAACCGTGCGCTTCGCTTCGTACGCTGAAGCGTTGCACTGGCTTGAATCGCACGTGGACTACGAGCGAATCGCGCCCAATCGTCAGCCCGTACCTTCCCTGCAGCCCATTCGCGACACGCTGGCCCAGTTCGCCGATCCCCAAGGTGACTATCCCACCATTCACGTCACCGGCACGAACGGCAAGGGTACGACGACCACCGTCATCAGTGCGCTGTTAGAGGCGACGGGACTGAGGGTCGGAACCTTTACGAGTCCCGATCTTCACGCGGTGAATGAGCGAATCGCCGTGGACGCGACGCCCATTGACGACGAAGCATTGATTGGAGTACTCGAACGCCTGTCGGACGTCGAAACAGTGACCGGGATAGTTCTGACACGTTTTGAACTGCTCACGGTGGCGGCGTTGCTGCACTTCTCCGACGAAGGCGTTGACGTCGGCGTCATGGAAGTTGGCATGGGCGGCACGTGGGATTCGACCAACGTCATTGAGTCGGACGTGGCCGTTCTGACCAACGTCGACCTCGATCACACGGCGGTCCTCGGCTCGACGGTGGGCGCGATCGCGAACGACAAGGTGGGCATTTTTCGACACGGCGGCGTCGCCGTTGTCGCGACCACGAACGCCATCGTCGTCGAGATTGCCCAACGACGAGCAGAGGAACTTGGCGCGACGTTGTGGTTACTCGGCGACACCTTCGAGCTCGAAGAGAATGAACTGGCCGTCGGTGGGCGAGCGATCACCTTGATGACGCCCTACGACCACTACGAAGAAGTCCTCGTGTCGCTGCACGGCATCCACCAGGGCGTGAACGCCGCGGCGGCGGTCGCCGCCGCTGAGGCGTTCTTGGGACGAGCACTGGGCGAGTCCGTCGTCACGTCGACGCTGGGAAGCCTTCAAATGCCTGGTCGGATGGAAGTTATCGCGAGAAATCCAATGATCGTCGTGGACGGTGCGCACAACCCGGCGGGCGTGCGCGCGCTGGTCGCGACGTTGGACGGCGCGTTTGACGTTCGTGGTGAACGACGATGCGTACTGGGAATGTTGACCGGTCGCGATCTCGACGACATGGTCGCGCCGCTCGTGGGCGCGGGCTTCACTGAGTTTCACTGTTGTGCGCCACGATCGCCGCGCGCGGTTCCGGTCGGCGAGGTCGCCGCGGCACTGCGACGAAGCGGTGCGGTGGCCTTTGAACATCCCAGCGCGAAAGCGGCACTCGCGCACGCGCGCGAGCGATCGACGGACGACGACCTCATTGTCGTCGCGGGCAGCCTCTACGTCGTCGCCGAAGTTCGTGGTGAAGTGTTGCACGTCACGTCACGACACATCTCGTGAGGCTGTTAGATTGCCTGGCGTGAAGAGAACGCTGGTCATCGTCAAGCCCGACGGGGTCGAGCGTGGGCTCGTGGGCGAGATACTCTCTCGCCTCGAGAAGAAGCAACTTCGCCTCGTGGCCGCTGATCTGCGGACCATGGACGTCGCGACGGCGAAGCGTCACTACGCCGAACACGAGGGCAAGCCCTTCTTCGATCGCCTCGTGGCCTTCATCACCAGCGCGCCGGCGCTGGTGATGGTGTTCGAAGGGCCCGACGACACGTGGCGGGTCGTTCGAACGATGATCGGCGCGACGAATCCGGCCGAAGCCGCGCCGGGAACCATCCGCGGTGACCTCGCTATTGAGATGGACGGAAACTTGGTACACGGTTCGGATTCGGCCGACGCCGCGCAGCGAGAAATCGCCATCTTCTTTCCAGACTTGGCTTAGTGAGTCGAACTGGTTCGCCACCACCTTCTTGCCCTAGCCTTGTAGTCACGCGCGGGGTGTCTCACGCCTCAATAAAGGGAATCTATGGCTGATGGACGTTTCTCACTGTTGGGCCGTGACATGGCGGTGGACCTAGGCACCGCGAACACGCTGGTGTACGTCCGAGGTCGCGGCATCATCTTGAACGAACCGTCCGTCGTCGCGGTCGACGTCAAAGACGGCAAACCGCTCGCCGTGGGCGCCGAGGCCAAGCGAATGATCGGCCGCACGCCGAGCAACATCCAGGCCATTCGCCCCTTGAAGGACGGCGTCATCGCGGACTTTGAGATCTGCGAGAAGATGTTGCGCTACTTCATTCACCGCGTGCACCAACGCCGCTTCGCCAAACCTCGCATGGTCATCTGTGTTCCTTCGGGGATCACCGGCGTGGAACAACGTGCCGTGATGGAAGCCGCGGAGTTCGCGGGCGCGCGCAAGGCCTACATCATCGAAGAGCCGATGGCGGCCGCCATTGGCGCGGGACTTCCCATTCACGAACCCACCGGCAACATGGTCGTGGACATCGGTGGGGGCACGACCGAAGTCGCGGTGATCTCACTCGGTGGCATCGTGACGAGTCAATCCATTCGTGTCGGCGGCGACGAGCTCGACGAAGCACTCGTGGCGTACGTGAAAAAAGAGTTCCAGCTCGCGCTCGGTGAGAGAACGGCCGAAGAGATCAAAATCCAGTTGGGATCAGCCTTCCCGCTCCAAGAGGAGTTGCGCGCCGAGATTCGCGGACGCGACCTCGTGACGGGTCTGCCCAAGACGGTCATCATCTCCACCGAACAGATTCGCCAAGCCATCGAAGAACCCGTGCAGGCCATTGTTGACGCCGTCAAAGTGACGTTGGACCGCACGCCGCCCGAACTCTCTTCGGACCTGATGGAGCAGGGTATTGTCCTAACCGGTGGCGGGGCACTCTTGGCGGGTCTTGCGGCTCGTTTGGAGTACGAGACCAATATGCCGATCATCGTGGCGGACGATCCCTTGAACTGCGTGGCGCTCGGCAGTGGGATGTGTCTCGAAGAGCTTGACGTCTTCGCGCGCATGTTGAAGACCAGCCCTTCGCGTTAACGCGTGGCCACGGATCGTTCGCGGCGACGTTCGTGGACCCTCGGTGTGGCAGTGGTGGCGACGTTTCTCGTCCTCTATCTCACGACGGGTGTCGCATCGGGGCTGCGTGGCGGAGCCAACATTGTCATCACGCCCTTTAGCTGGGCCGTCAACACCATCGCGCGACCGATTGGCCACATGTTGGCCGGCACCGTCAACTACAGCGACGTCGTGGCGCAAAATGAGAAGTTGCGCTACCAACTCGGACGAGCGGAAGAGCGCGCCAACGAAGGGTGGTCGTACTTTCGCCAGCTTCAACAAATCACGGCCGAGTTGGACGTGCCCTTCGTTGGTTCGCTGCCCACGGTGGCCGCTCAAGTCACCACGCTCTCACCCACAAATTTCTCCGCGACGGTGGGTATCTCCAAAGGTCGCAACAGCGGGATCTTGGTCGGCATGCCCGTCGTGGCGAACGGTGGACTCGTGGGTCGCGTGATCGCGACCACGGCCAACGGGGCCACCGTTCGACTCATCACCGACACCGCCTCGTCCGTGGGCGTCACGTTTAAGACGGGTAGAACGCCGCTCATCGTGTCGGGTCGAGGTCTGAACAACGGACTCGGCGCGACGGCCGTTCCCCTGGGCACGTCGATCGGTCCGGGCACAAAACTCTCGACGGACGGACTCAATGGCGCGCTCTATCCGGCCGGACTGCCCGTCGCCTCGGTGAAGACCGTCAGCTTGACGCCCGGCGCGGCGACGTACAACCTCACCTTGCAACCAGCCGCGAACCTGCGTAATCTGTCGTACCTCGACGTCGTGATCTGGGAACCCGCCGCGTGAGACGAGTCCTCGTACCAGTGACGTTGGTCACCCTTTTCATCGTCGCCATCCAACTTTCGGTTTTTTCCGGTCTACGTTTCGCGGGCGTCGTGGTCATGATCGTGTGGCTCTGGCCCCTCGCGATGGGTCTCGCGGGACTCACCGTTCTTTCGCTTTGGTGCGCGTTGGTGGCGGGCGTCTTCTTCGACACCCACGCGTCCACGCCCTTTGGTCTCACCGCCGTCGTGGCGCTCCTGCTCGCCTACGGGGCGTCACGCCTCGGTCGCGAAGGGGTAGGCGACCTCGATTCGGCGGCGTGGTGGGTCACGCCCCTGCTCGCCGCGGCCGCGGGATTCGTGGCGCCGGCACTCTTCGTGGGTGCCAGTTTCTTCACGTTCAACTTTTCGCTCTGGCGTGACAGCCTCTTCGCGGCCATGGTCGTGAACGCGATCGCGTTCTTTGTCCTCGCTCGTCCCATGGCGCGCTTAGCGCGCTGGGTGGGCAATCTCGGGGGATCGCGACGATGAAGAGTTCGTGGCGCAATCGACCGACTGGTCCGTGGTTTTCGCGACTCTGGCGGCCCTGGGTCTCACTGCACCCCTTTCGCGGCCGGGGACGAACCATCAACGAACCAAAGCCCGTGGGTATCCGCGACCTTATGGCGTCGCCCGACGAGGTGGGCGCGCGTCCCGCGCGGCGCTGGATCGTCATCGGCGGCTTTTTCCTCATTCTTCTGGTCGCGTTGATCGTTCGTCTCTTTTTCTTGCAAGTGGTCGACTACCAGGCCTCGCTCGCGGCAGTCCAGTTCAACTCGCTGCGCTTCACGACAATACCCGCGACGCGCGGTGTGATTCTCGACCGTGCCGGAAAGCCGCTCGTGACGAACGTCACCACCACCGAGATTCGACTCTCGAGAGCCGAGGCGGTGCTGCACCCCACGATCAAGGGTTCGCTGTCCTCGCTCACGGGCTTGAGCGTGCAAAAGATCAACAGTGATCTCAGCAATAAGCAGTACGACCAGTACCAACCGGCGCCCATCATGAGTAACGCGCCGGCGAGAGTCATCGAGTTCATCAAACTGCATCCCGGTGAGTTTCCCGGCGTCTCAGTTCTTGACGCCTCGACCCGTTCGTACCCCAACGGCGGCAGCGTCGGTGCCCAGGTGCTCGGTTACGTCGGACCTATCACCCAAACCGAGATCAACGCCAATCCCAACCGGGGCTACCAGACCGACTCCACCTTCGGCAAGACCGGCATCGAGAACTACTACGAGCAGTACCTGCGCGGCAAGGACGGCACCAGCACGCTCGAAGTGAACGTCAACAACCAAATCCTGGGGGCGGTAAAGACGACCGAACCCACGGTGGGCGACTCGGTCGTGCTCAACATCGACACGCCGCTGCAAAAGGCGCTCGGAGGATACTTGGCATCAGAGATCCTGGCCGATCGTCACTCCGTTGACCCGGTGTCAGGCTTGATTCCCAAAGCGCTCAACGGCGCGGCCGTGGTGCTCGACCCCAACACCGGCGCCGTGCTCGCGATGGCGAGCTATCCCTCGTACAATCTCGACTCCTTCGTGAACGGACTCTCGAACAGTGCGTTCCATCAGCTCATTAAAACAGGGGCCTTCAACAACTACGCCATTCAAGGTCTCTACACCCCCGGCAGCACGTTCAAACTCATCACCGCGACCACCGAACTGCAGACGGGTATCCTCTCCGCGTCCACGGTCGTCAACGACACGGGAACCTTTACGGTGCCGGGCTGTCTCAAGGGTGTCAATCACGGTTGTTTGTTTCACGACGACGACAACTCCGCCGCCGGTCTCATCACTCTGCCGTCAGCGCTCACCGTGTCGTCGGACTACTACTTCTACAACTTGGGGTACCTCTTTTGGTCCCAGGCCAGCCGCTACGGCCAGACCCCCATTCAAAACGTCGCCGCCGACTACGGACTCTCCCAGATCACCAACATCGATCTTCCCCAAGAAGTCCAAGGTCGCGTCGACTCGCCCCAGGTTCGTAAAGAGCTCCACGCCGCGGCGCCGAAGGTCTTTCGGACGGTCAGTTGGTACACCGGTGACAATATCGAGATGGCCTTCGGCCAGGGCACGACCGCCCTGACACCTATCGCGTTAGCCAACGCCTACGCCACCTTCGCCAACGGTGGTACGCGCTACGCGCCCGAGGTGGCCGCGGCCGTCGTCGATCCCCACGGCAAGGTCGTCATTCGTTACACGCCGCGCGTGCTCGGCCACGTGAGTTTGCCGGCGAGCGTGCGCGATCCAATTCTTCAAGGGCTGACCGGCGTCGTGGCGAACCCTTCGGGTACGGGGTACGCGCCCTTTCACGCCAACGTCCACTTCTCTCTTTCGAGCTTTCCGATCGCCGGCAAGACCGGTACCGCCAGCAACCAACCGCACACCGAACCGAACTCGTGGTTCGTGGGCTTTGGTCCAACGACCCACCCTAAGTACGTCGTGCTCTGCGTGATCGACCAGGGCGGTTACGGCGCCAACGCCTCTGCGCCGGTGGTCGCCAAGACCTTCAACTACTTGGTCGCGCACCCGGTACCGGCCTTGAAACTGACCGCCCAGTTGAGCGCGCCCAAGAAGAAGAAGTAGGTCCGCGCCCGACGATCAGCATAAATAAGTCAAGTTACGGTGCTCGTGGAGTAACCTTTAGGGGTTGGGCGTTTTGGCACATGGGGTGTCGGACGCAAAAAGAACGTCGTGGTAGCGCAGTGTTTTCGCTCCGTTACGCACAGTATTGAGGACATCTCGTGGTACACGCCAGTGCGCTGCATTTACTAATTATCGTGACCGTCCTCTTCGTCACGGCCCAACGAGCCTTTGGCTTTCTTCAAAATCCCGTCGTCGCGAGCATCTCGCCGCGCGCGGCCTCTACTCGTGGTGCGACGCGCCACGTCCTAATCACTCAGAACGCAAGGAGTACCCGTCGTGAGCGACGAATCCATCCAACCATCTCCCTCATCGTCTAGTCCTCGAATTGGCGATACCCGACCCGCACCGCAGATAGGCGACACTCGACCCGGAACCCAAAGTTCGACCACCTCCACGGGATCGTCGCCGTCAACGTCCAATCAGGGTGGTGGCAATCGCCGTCGCCGCGGAGGACGGGGCCGCGCCGGTCAGGGCAATCGACAAAACCGCGACAACCGCACCGGCCAGGCCAGCCAGAACGGTCAGGCCAACCAGACCAACCAGTCTCGGCGCGTTGTCGACGCGCCCGTCGAAGCCTCGGCGCCCGAGGCGGGCGACGAGAACGCGTCTCACCAGGGCCGCGCTCGGCGCCGCCGCGGGGGAGAGCGCCGCACCCGCGCTCAGGGTCGCTACCTCATGGCCGTGCACACAACGAGCGACGGGACCCACATCGCCACCCTCGAGGGCCGTTCGATGGTCGAGTACACCGTGGCGAAGAACGCCGACGAGACGAACCAGATTGACGGCAACATCTACCTCGGGCGCATTCAAAACGTCCTGCCGGGCATGGAACTCGCCTTCGTCGACATCGGTATCCCCAAGAACGCGGTCCTCTACAAGGGTGACGTCTCCTTTGACACCGAGGACGTCGACGGCGTGGCCACCAACAACAAGCGAATCGAAGAGATGATCAAGGGCGGCCAGACCATTGTCTGTCAGGTCACGAAGAACGCCATCGGCGCCAAGGGCGCGCGCCTCACCCAAGAGGTCTCGTTGCCGGGTCGATTCGCGGTGCTCGTACCGAACTCGTCGACGATCGGTATCTCCAAGCGTCTGCCCGACGGTGAACGTCGACGTCTACGAAAGATCATCGACGAAGTAAAACCCGAGCGACACGGGATCATTATTCGCACCGCCGCCGAAGGCGTGACGGCCGACGACTTAGCGCGCGACGTGACCTCTCTCGTCGAGAAGTGGTCGGCCATCGAGGCCGAAGTCGCGAAATCCAACCAACCGCGCCTGGTGTACCGCGACCTCGACCTCGCGGTTCGAGTACTTCGAGAAGAGCTCAACGACGAGTACCGCGCGGTACTCATTGACGACCGCACGCTGTACGAAAAAGTGCGCGAGTACGTGCTCGCGGTGAACCCCGAGCTCGCCGATCGCATTGAGTACTACGACCTTCAAAACGAAGAGCTGCCCCTCTTTGAGCGCTACTTCGTGCACGAACAGCTCCATCGATCGCTCGATCGAAAGGTCTTTCTGCCCTCGGGGGGATCGCTCATCATTGAGCGCACCGAGGCGCTGACGGTCGTGGACGTCAACACCGGCAAGAACGTCGGTACGAACAACCTCGAAGAGACCGTTTTTCGCAACAACCTCGAAGCGGCGGACGAGGTCGCTCGCCAGTTGCGCCTGCGCGACATCGGCGGGATCATCGTCATTGACTTCATTGACATGGAGTCCAAGGCCAATCGCGAAGCCGTGGCCTCGGCGCTTCGCCAAGCCCTCTCTCGTGACAAGACCCGTACCCAAGTCTTTGACATTTCGGAACTCGGGCTCGTCGAAATGACGAGAAAGCGCGTGATTGAGGGACTGCTCGAATCGCTTTCGGTGGTGTGCAGCGTCTGTGACGGGCGCGGCTTCATCGTGAAAACCGGTTTGTAACACTTCGGCTTTCGAGCCATCGGCTAGTATGGAAACCTTATGTACGCCGTTATCCGTGTAGGCACATCTCAAGAGCGCGTCACCGAGGGCCAAGTGGTCCGCGTTGATCTGCGTTCGGAAGAGGTCGGTGCCGATGTTGAGTTCCAGCCCGTCTTGCTCGTGGACGGCGACCAGGTGGTCGCCGGTCCCGCGCTGAAGGGGGCCACGGTGACCGCGAAGATCATCGGCGACGAAAAGGGCCCCAAGATTCGCGCGCTCACCTACAAGGCGAAGGCGATCCAGCGTCGGCGCTGGGGTCATCGCCAGCACTATTCGACCGTCGAAATCACTAAGATTTCGGCCAAGGCGTAAGGAGCAGCGATGTCCAAGACCAAAGGCGGCGGCTCTACTCGTAACGGCCGCGACTCCAACGCCCAGCGACTCGGCGTGAAGACCTTCGACGGCACGCTCGTCAAGTCCGGCGCCATCATCGTTCGTCAGCGTGGTACGCAGTTCCACCCGGGCCGCAACGTCGGCATCGGCAGGGACGACACGCTGTTCGCGCTCGCTGAGGGAACCGTGAAATTCGGTTTCCGGGGCGGCAGAAAACTGGTTGACGTTCTCGCCAGCTGAGTTTTCCTCCTAAAACTAAGAATTCCTCGGGCCTCGGCCCGAGGAATTCTTAGTTTGAAACGAGAACTACGCGCCCTTGACGGCCTTCTTGAAGGTCGAGCCAATGGAGACTTTCGGAGCTCGAGACGCCTTTACTTGAATCGCTTCTCCGGTCTGAGGGTTGCGCGCCGTGCGAGCCTTACGCTCAACACGCTCGAATGATAAGAATCCCGACAGAACGATCTTTTCACCCTTGGAAACGTTGCCCACTACGACGTCCTCGAAGGCCTTAAGAACCTCCGCTACCGTGTTCTTGGTGGCGCCACTCTCGGCGACAATTGCTTCTACCAACTCGGCCTTGTTCACCGGTCGACTCCTTACTCTCGTTGAAACGGAACTGGGCGTTCCCAGCAACCACCGTCATTTTTAGCGTAAAAACAAGGAAAAATGGGGATATTGGGCTAAGAATTGGCTCTTATTACAATTTCGATTTCCTAAAATCCCTGTTCGGAATCGTTTTCCCTAAGTTGTCTCACCGAGAATTTCATACTCTGGGACCTACGATATGCCGATGGACTCTGTGAATCGCCGGAAATTAAAAGAGTTAGTGGACGTCGAGCGCGCGAGCTACGTTACTCGTCACCCGCGCTCGAAGGCGCTGAGTGACGCTTCGGTGAACTTACTCGCCGGCGTGCCGATGACGTGGATGAAGAAGTGGGCCGGCGGCTTCCCCCTGGGTTTTCAGAGTGCCCGCGGGGCCACGATTCGTGATCTCGACGGTCACGAGCTCGTGGACTTCGCGCTCGGTGACACCGGCGCGATGGCCGGTCACTCGCCGGCGCCGCTCATGGAAGCGCTGACGCGTCGCGTGGGCGTCGAGGGCGGCGTGACGACGATGTTGCCCAACGAGGACGCGCAGTGGGTCGCCGCGGAGCTGACGCGGCGCTTCGGGCTCTCGCGCTGGTCGTTCACCCTCTCGGCCACGGACGCCAATCGTTGGATGTTGCGTTTAGCGCGCATGGTCACGAAACGTCCGAAGATTCTCGTTTTTTCTTACTCGTACCACGGCACGGTGGACGAAACCTTCGTGGTGGTGGATGAAGCCGGCCACGCCCACTCTAGAGAGGGCAACGTCGCGCCGATGGTCGACCCGACGACGACCACGCGCGTCGTTGAGTTCAACGACCTCGCGGCCCTCGAGCGCGAATTGAGCTACGGCGACGTCGCGGCCGTGTTGAGCGAACCGGCCCTGACCAACATCGGCATCGTGTTAGCGCAACCGGGATTCCTGGAAGGCGTTCGCGCGCTCTGTGACGCCTCGGGGACGTTGCTCATCTTGGACGAGACCCACACGTTCTCCGCCGGTCCCGGCGGCGCGACGAAGCGCTACCACTTAGCGCCCGACGCGATCACCATTGGCAAGTCGTTGGGCGGCGGCGTGCCGTGCGGCGCGTTCGGACTCAGTGAAGAGCTCGCCGCGCGGGTAATGGACGGCGTGAACGAGGGTGTTGATATTGAAGACGTCGGCGGCGTGGGCGGCACGCTCGCCGGTAACGCGCTGAGTCTCGCCGCCATGCGCGCGGTACTGGGCGAGGTACTGACCGACGACGCCTTTGGCCCCATGGAGCAGTTGGCCACGATGTTCAGTGAAGGCGTGCAAGCCACGATCGACGCGCGTGCCCTGTCGTGGTCGATCACTCAACTCGGCGCGCGCTGCGAGTATCGATTCGCCTCGCCCGCACCCGTAAACGGTGGCGACTCCTTTAAGAGTTCGGATCCACTCCTAGAAGAGTTCCTCCACCTCTACGGCGTCAACCGCGGCGTCCTACTCACGCCCTTTCACAACATGGCTCTTATGTGTCCCGCGACAACCAAGAACGACGTGACGCGTCACCAACTCGTCTTCGACGCGGCCGTCGACGAACTCGTTTCCTAAAGAGGGCCCAGAAGGCCGGGCCGTAGGATAGGGGAGTGTCCTCCTTCGTCGACAGCGCGCAACTGCACGCCAAAGCCGGAAACGGCGGCGCGGGTTGCGTAAGTTTTCGCCGTGAGGCCCACGTCGCCAAGGGCGGTCCCGACGGTGGCGACGGCGGCAAGGGCGGCGACGTCTGGCTCGAGGCCGACCACAACCAGGCCTCGCTGCTGGGCTTTCGCGATCATCCCTTTCGCCGCGGTACCGACGGCCAGCACGGCACCTCGAAGCGTCAGCACGGCTCGAGGGGAAAAGACGTCGTGGTCTCGGTGCCCGTGGGCACCATGGTCTACGACGCCGAGGGCAAACTCCTCATCGACCTGAAGGGCCCGGGCGACCGCTGGCTCGCCGCCGAAGGGGGACTGGGCGGACAGGGCAACGCTCGGTTTCTCTCGAATCAACGTCGCGCGCCGGCCTTCGCCGAGCAGGGTGAGATCGGTGAAGAGCGCTGGTTTGACCTCGAGTTGAAACTTCAAGCCGACGTCGCCCTGATCGGCTTTCCGAACGTGGGCAAGTCCACGCTCATCTCGCGCGTGTCGGCCGCGCGACCCAAGATCGCCGACTATCCCTTCACCACCTTGGTGCCCAACCTCGGCGTCGTGCGCGTGGGCGCGAGGTCCGCTCGACCGAGTGACGCCACCGAATTTGTCGTGGCCGACATCCCCGGGCTCATCGAGGGCGCGGCCGAGGGCCGAGGACTCGGTCACGACTTCTTGCGTCACGTGGAGCGCGCCCGAGTGCTCTGCGTTCTGGTCGATCTCTCGGAGATGGCACCGCGGTCGCCCGAGGAACAGCTCGACGTGTTGCTCGGCGAGCTCGGTGACTATCAGGCGGATCTGTTGACGCGCCCGCGCGTCGTCGTGGGTTCGAAGGGCGACGTCGCGGCCTACGAACTCGAGGGCGTCGAGAGTATCTCCGCCATAACGGGCGAGGGAGTCGACCAGTTAGTGGGTACGTTGGCGCGACTCGTCACGAGCGCGCGCAACGAAGAAGCCGACGCGCTCGAGCACGAGATCGTCGTGCACCGGCCCGTCGCCGAGGAGATCACGCTCGAGCGTGACGGACCGAGCGCCTGGACGGTGCACGGTCGCGCGGCCCGACGCGCGGTTCGCTTTCAGGATCTCACCGACGATCAGGCCCTCGCCGAGATCATCCATCGCCTCCGCGAACTCGGGGTCGACCGCCTTCTCACGCGCGCGGGCGTGCGCGACGGCGACGTCGTCACCGTCGGGGCGCTCTCCTTTGAGTGGTGGCGTGACGAAGTGGGCACGGGACTCGACCGCGGCGAGCACCATCGCGCTACTCGTCGTGAGCGGCTCGCTCGTCACGGCCGACTCGATCTTGGAGGAAGTGATGACGAGTCGTAGCGTGGTCGTCAAGATCGGCACGTCGTCGGTCACCGACGACGGGGGCAACGTCGCCTACGACGTGTTGGTGAACGTCGCGGCCGACGTCGTCGCGCTTCGCGATGAAGGTTGGTCCGTCGTGGTCGTGACCTCGGGGGCCATCACGGCCGGTTGGTCCGAAGTCGGCAACGCGCGACCGCGTCCGCACGACGCGGTCACCCTCCAGGCGGTCTCGGCCGTGGGCCAGCCGCTTTTGATGCACGCGTGGCGCAACGCCTTTGGCGAACACGGCGCCGCCGTGGGTCAAGTGTTGCTCGCGCCGTTGGACTTTTCCCATCGAGGTCAGTACCTGCACGCGCGCGGCACGCTCGAAGCGCTGGCGACGTTGCACGTCGTGGCGATCGTGAACGAGAACGACGCCGTCGCCGACGAAGAGATCCGCTTTGGTGACAACGACCGTCTCGCGGCGCTGGTGGCCAATCTGGTGGGCGCGTCGCACCTGGTGCTCTTAACGGACACGGACGGACTGCTCACGGCCGATCCCCGCGTGGACGCCTCAGCCACGTTGATCGAAGAGGTCACGGCCTTTGACGCCGATCTCCTCGAAGCGGCCGGTACCAGTCGCTCGGGCGTCGGCAGTGGCGGCATGGCGTCCAAGCTCGCGGCGGCGCACATGGCCACGTGGTCCGGCGTGACGACCGTCATCGCGCCGGCTCGCGCGAGTCACGCGCTGCGCCAAGCACTCGAAGGTCGCGCCGGCTTCGGCACGACGTTCGCCGCGCGGCCCGAACGACTGTCGGCGAGAAAGTCGTGGATCGCCTTTGCCGTCGCCAGTCGGGGGTCGCTCACCATTAATCAAGGGGCGTTGCAGGCGCTCGAGCATCACGGGCGCAGTCTGTTGCGCGTGGGGGTCGAGTCCTACGCCGGATCGTTCGTCGAAGGTGACGCCGTTGACGTGAAGGGACCCGAGGGCGACACGTTCGCCAAGGGACTGGTGCGCGTGTCGGCGGAGTCTTTCGCCGACGGCGACGACGTGGTCGTGCATCGCGACGATCTCGTTCTCCTACGTCGTACGTAACGACGGCTATTACGCTTGGTCTATGACGACGCGTGCATTGACCACCCAGGGAGCCGCGGTGAAGCGTGCGGCCGTGGAACTCGGCCAGGCCTCGGATGAGTCGCGTCAAGCCGTCCTTCGTCACGTCGCCGATCGTCTCGAAGAGGTGCGGGACGAGCTCTTGCGGGTAAACGCCCAAGAAGTTGGCGACTACCACGAGTCCGGTCCCGGTCGTGACCGATTGACCTTGACGAAGGACCGCGTGCTCGCCATGTCGAGCGCGCTGCGAGAGATCGCCGGCGCGCCCGATCCGCTCTTCGAGACCCTGGACCAGAGCACTCGAGCGAACGGACTTCGCGTCGAACGACTGCGCGTGCCACTGGGCGTCATTGGGGTGGTCTACGAAAATCGCCCGAACGTCACGAGTGACGTCGCGGGCCTGTGCGTGCGAAGCGGCAACGCGGCGTTCTTGCGAGGTTCCTCGACGGCGCTTCGGACCAACGCGTTCATCGTCGGTCTCTGGCACGAGGCGCTCGAAAAGGAAGGTCTTCTCGCGGCCGGCGTCTCGCTCGTCGAAGACCCCTCGCACGAGACCGTGACGGCCTTCATGCAACTCACGGACGTGCTGGACTGTCTCATCCCTCGAGGCGGGCCGAGCCTGATCGCCGCCATGCGCGAACACGCGCGCGTTCCCTACGTGCTCGACGGCGACGGCAACTGTCATATCTACGTCGACGACTCCGCGCAACTCGACCAGGCGGTGGCCATTGTGAAGAACGCCAAGACCTCTCGTCCGGGTGTCTGCAACGCCGCCGAGACGGTCATCGTGCACGAAGCGGTCGCGGCGACGTTCTTGCCGGCGCTCGCGCAAGCGATGCCCGACGTCGAACTTCGAGCCGACGAACGCGCGCGGGTCTTTCTTCCCGGCGCGACGCCCGCGAGCGAGGAGGACTTCGCCCGAGAGTTCCTGGATTTGATTCTGGCCGTCAAGGTGGTGTCGTCGCTCGACGAGGCCGTTGCCCACGTCGCGACCTTTGGCACGGGCCACAGTGAGGCCATCCTCACCGAAGACGCGACGCACGCCGACGCGTGGATCCGAAGAGTCGACGCCGCGGCCGTCCTGGTGAACGCCTCGACGAGGTTTATTGACGGCGGCGAGTTGGGGCTCGGCGGCGAGGTCGGCATCTCGACCCAGAAGCTGCACGCGCGTGGTCCGATGGGCCTGCGCGAGCTGACGTGTTTGAAGTGGGTCGTACGAGGAGAGGGACAGATTCGATGAGTGCCTTAGATCCGAGAGAAGAGCTCGCCCGACGACTCGGTCTCTCGAGCGTGCCGCCGGTGCGCTTCGAGTCGCCCGACGAGGTTCAAAAGCTTCTCGCGGAGAACGACTACTTGAGTGACGACGCCATCGCGTCGGTCATCTACCTGGCCGATCGCCTGGCCAAGCCCGTCCTCGTCGAAGGTCCGGCCGGCACCGGCAAGACAGCCCTCGCCAAAGCCGTCGCGGACTCGCTTGGCGCGCGACTCATTCGACTCCAGTGCTACGAGGGTCTCGATGAGTCCAAGGCCCTCTACGAGTGGAACTATCGCAAGCAACTCCTGCGCATCCAGGCCGGGCGGCCCGAGGGCGCCGGGAGCGAAGAGTGGCACGACCTCGAAGAGGACATCTTCGCCGAAGAGTTCATGCTGACGCGTCCCCTCCTCGAAGCCATCTCGGCGAGCGACCCGGTGGTGCTGCTCATCGACGAGGTCGACCGCGTGGAACTCGAGACCGAGGCGTTGATGTTGGAGATCCTCTCGGAGTACCAAGTCTCCATCCCCGAACTCGGAACGATTCGCGCCAAGCAGATCCCCATGGTGTTCTTAACGTCGAACAACACCCGCGAGCTCTCCGAAGCGTTGAAGCGCCGCTGTCTCTACCTCTACGTGGGCTATCCGACCGTTGAGCGAGAGCGCGACATCATTCTTTCGCGCGTGCCGGGCATCTCGAGCGCCCTGGCCGAGCAGATCGCCCAGGTGGTGAGGTCGCTTCGCACGATCGATCTGAAAAAGGCGCCGTCGGTGTCCGAGACCCTGGACTGGGCGCGCACGCTGGTGGTGCTCGGTCGCAGCGAGATCGGCGACGAGGACGCTGCGGCGACGTTGCACATCTTGTTGAAGTACCAGTCCGACATCGAGCGCGCCACCAAAGAGTTGCTCGGTCGCTCGAGGCCCGTTGCTTAACCTGCTCGGCGACTTCATTGGCGAACTTCGCGCCGCCGGAATTCCGGTGTCGATGAGTGAGCACGTGGACGCGGCGCGCGCCGTCGGGGTGATCAACCTGGGCGATCGGTCGCTCCTTCGCGCGACGCTCGCCGCCACTCTCGTCAAGGACGGCGATCACCTGCCGGTCTTTAACACCGCGTTCGACGTGTACTTCTCGATACGTTCGTGGGAGAGTGCCGAAACGCTGTTGGGTGATCTCGACGTGGAGAAGGGTGAGAGTGACGGCGCGTCGGGCGCCAGCGGACCGGGCCAGTCGCGAGGTCAAGGCGGCGCGGACTCGTCCATGAGTGCCCAAGAGCTTGCCGAACTGCTCTTTCGAGCGCTCCTCGACGGCGACGTGAACGCGATGCGTCTGGGCGCGAACGAAGCGGTCTCGCGCTACGCGGGCATGGAACCGGGGCGACCGGTCGGCGGGACCTACTACGTCTACCGGACGTTACGTAACCTCGAACTCGAGGCCCTCGAACAGCGACTGCTCGCGGGCACGCTCGGGGAGAACCCCGACGAACTCGGCCAGCGATTGGCGCACGACGACGTGACGGCCCGGATCGAACAGTTGAAGGCCGAGATCGAACGAGAGATTCGTGAGCGTCTAGTCGACGACCGCGGATCCGAGGCGCTGGCGAAGTCGGTGCGCAAGCCCCTGCCCGAAGACCTCGACGTGATGCACGCCAATCGTGAAGAGATGGCCCAGCTCGAGCGCGCGCTGCGACCGCTCAGTCGAAAGCTCGCGGTGCGCCTGGCGCGCAGGCGCCGCCGCCGCCGCCGCGGTCCAGTCGATCTTCGCCACACCGTGCGGCGCAGTCTGTCGACCGGCGGCGTGCCGCTCGACCTGCGCTTTAAGCCGCCGCGCCCAGCCAAGCCCGAGATCTTTGTGATTGCCGACGTCTCGGGTTCGGTGGCCTCGTTTGCTCGCTTCACCTTGCACCTGGTGCACGCCATCAGCTCGCAGTTCTCCAAGGTGCGCAGTTTCGTCTTCGTGGACGGCCTCGACGAGGTGACGCGTCTCTTTGACGGGGTCGAAGATCCCGCCGACGCGGTGGCGCGCATCAACGCCGAAGCGGACGTGATCGCCTTCGACGGCCACTCGGACTACGGGCGAGCGTTCATCACCTTTCACGATCACTACGCCAAGGACCTCACCAAGCGTTCGACGGTGTTGATACTCGGCGACGCGCGCAACAACTACCACCAGGCCCACGCCGAAGTGCTGGCCGATCTGCACTACCGGGCCAAGGCCGTCTACTGGCTCAATCCTGAACCGACGAGTTACTGGAACAGCGGGGACTCCATCGTGTCGCAGTACGCGCCGTACTGTGATCGGGTGATTGAGTGTCGGACCCTTCGCCAACTCGAGGCGTTCGTCGGAGAGTTGGCGTGAGCCTCGGCGAACTCCTCCCACCCGAAGGATTTCGCCAGCGCGGTCCCTTACCGACGGGGACGCGTCTACTGATGATTCGCCACGGCGAGTGCGTCGCCAACGCGCGGGGTTTCGCGGGGGGACCCCTCGGGGACGGGGGACTGACCGAACGAGGTCGTGCGCAGGCCAGCGCACTCGCCCGGCGGCTCTCAATAACCCACGAGCTCGCCACGGCGAAGGCTTTCTACACCTCGACGCTGCCGCGGGCCATCGAAACGGGCGACATCGTGTTTCCGGTGATCAACAAGGATCTCGAGGTTGTGGCCGACGAGTCGCTGTGCGAACTCGGCGTCGGCGAGGCGGACGGCCTGACGTGGCTGCAGATCGCCGAGCGCTACGTGCTACCCGACTGGGACGAGGATCCCTCCCAGACCAACGTGCCCGGCGGCGAGTCACTGCTGGGTTTCTTTCAACGCTGCGTTGACGCGATCGATCGCCTCGTTGAACGACACCCCCGAGAGTTGGTCGTGCTCGTCGTGCACGGCGGCTTCATCGAGCAGGCGTTGAAGCTCTACCAGGGACTGAGCGGCGCCGTGCGGCTGCGACCACGAATTGAGCCCTGCTCTATGAGCGAGATCGAGTTCGACGGCGCGCGGCGCCGGCTCCTTCGTTACAACGACCTCTCGCCGATTGGCGTCGAGTAACGCTGCAGGTACTCGGCCACGTGAAAGGCCATGTCGAGCGCCTGGGTGGCGTTCAGTCGAGGATCACAGATCGAGGTGTAGTTCTGGTTGAGGTCGGACTCGTCGAGACGAGAGCCGCCGCCCAGGCACTCCGTGACGTCGTCACCGGTGAGTTCCACGTGTAGGCCGCCGGGCCAGGTGCCGAGCGCCTGGTGGATCATGAAGAACTGCGCGGTTTCCGAGAGCACGTCGTCGAAGCGACGGGTCTTCTGTCCGCCCGACGCGACGAAGGTGTTGCCGTGCATCGGGTCGCAGGTCCACAGTTCACGGCGACCGTCGTCGCGCAGGGCCTCCACCAGTGGGGGCAGTAGCTCACTGACGCGGTCCTGGCCCATGCGCGCGATCAACGTCAGACGGCCGGGTTGGTTCACGGGATTGAGGACGTCGATGAGACGGCGCAGTTCGTCCACGCCCATGGTGGGCCCGACTTTGAGACCGAGCGGGTTCGACACGCCGCGCAGGAAGTTCACGTGCGCGCCGTCGAGCTGGCGGGTGCGGTCGCCAATCCACAACAGGTGCGCGGAGCAGTCGTACCAGTCGCCGGTGAGCGAGTCCTGTCGCGTCAGCGCCTGCTCGTAGTTCAAGATCAACGCTTCGTGACTGGTGTAGAAGTCGACGCTCTGCAGGGCGCCGTCGGCGTGCAGGTCGATCCCGCAGGCCTTCATGAACTGCAGGGCCCGTTCGATCTCGTCGGCGATCACCTCGTAACGCTTGCCCTCGAGTGAGTTCGCCACGAACTCTTGGTTCCACGCGTGCACTCGCGAGAGATCGGCGAAGCCCCCGGTCGTAAAGGCGCGCAGCAGGTTGAGCGTCGAGACGCTCTGGTGGTAGGCGGCGAGGAGTCGTTCGGGGTCGGGGCGGCGCGCTTGGGCGTTGAACTCTTCGGAGTTGACAATGTGCCCGCGAAAGGCCTCGAGGCGCTCGCCGTCCTGCTCCTCGTAGTCCTCGGTGCGGGGTTTGGCGAACTGGCCCGCGATGCGCCCCACTTTGATCACCGGCACGCCGGCCGCGTAGGTCAGCGCCACGGCCATCTGCAAGATGACCTTTAACTTGTCGCGAATGCTGTCGGCCGAACTCTCGTAAAAGGACTCGGCGCAGTCGCCGGCCTGCAACAAAAAAGCGTTGCCACTGGCGACCAGGGCCAGGTGTTCTTGGAGACGGCGAGCCTCGCCGGCGAAGACGAGCGGTGGCTTGTTGGCGAGCTCTCTCTCCACGCGCTCGAGGTGCTCGAGGTCGGGCCAGGTGGGACTTTGCGAAATCGGGGACTCACGCCACGAGCGCGGTGTCCATTCGAGTGACGTGGGCTCCATCTACTAAGCGTAGGGGCTTCTCTTTGGAACGGTCAATCCCGTTAGGCTTTGGTAGTGAAAGTTCGGCGACTCGGTCTCTTTGGTGGGACCTTTGACCCGCCGCACTTCGGTCACGTCGCCGCGCTCGAGGCCGCCGCGCGCAGCGGTCGCTTCGACCGTCTCCTGGTCACCGTGGCGGGCGATCCCTACCTGAAGAGCGCGGACGTGCGTCCGGCGACGTTGCGACTCACGATGGCGCACGCGGCCTTTGACGACCTCGCGCTCGTGGAAGTCTCCGATCTCGAGATACGCCGCCAAGGGCCGTCCTACACCGTCGACACCGTGCGAGAACTGCTCGAGGACGTCGACGCCGTGGATCTCATCGTGGGCGCCGACCTGGCGACCCAACTCGACGGCTGGCACGAGGCTGAACTGCTGCGTGAACTGGTGGCCGTGGGCATCGTGCCGCGTCCGGGGTCGCCGAGCGTGGCGCCCGCGGGCTGGCGATCTTACGAGATTCCCATGGACCCGGTGGACCTCTCGAGTACGTATATACGTGAAATGTTCAACAAACTGGAGAATCTCGACGAATTCCTGCCCGCGAGTGTTATTCCGCTCTTCGAAGGGGCGCGAGGCTAAAGTCGACACAATGGCAGTTCGAATTTTCGACTTGACCGAACCGCAGTCTTCACGGCTAGAGGTTTTGGAGGCGGCGCTCAGTCGCCGGGATGTGCGACGCACGAAACAGCGTTACGCCCTCGTGGGTGTGCTGGCCCTCGCCGTTCCTTTTTTCGCTGCACTCGTCGCGTTGGGAGCTGCCCACTGAGTGAGACGGTGACGCGCGGCGAGCTTTCTCGCGGCCCCTACTCCTCGTACGTCTCGACGCTCGTGAACGCGGCCGTTGTCGCCGCGGAGGAGAAGATCGGCCTCGACACGGTGGTCCTCGACCTACGCGCACTCGTCGACTCCTTCGACGCGCTCGTCGTGACGTCGGGTCGTAACGATCGCCAGGTCCGAGCGATCGCGAAAGAGATCGAACGACTAGTGCACTTAGCGCTCGACGTGAAGCCCAATCACGTGGAGGGTCTCGTCGCGGGCGAGTGGGTGGCCCTCGACTACGGCGACGTCATCGTGCACGTCTTTGACGAAACGGCTCGCGAGTACTACGACTTAGAACACTTGTGGAACGCCGCGCCGGCGCTTCGCCCCCTCGCGACTCACTAGTTCAAGAGACTCTCGAAGTTCTTCTGCGACACCAGGGTCGCGTGCGCGCCGTCGGGCATGAGCAGACGCTGAGCAACGCCGGCTACCTTGATGATGATGCCCGTCGTGGCGCCCACGTCGTGGGCGGTGAGCACGAGCTGACCGACCGCGAGGAGTTGCTGGGCCTTCCTGAGGGTGCTGAGGGGCGTGGCGAAGTTGAAGTAGCCGATCTGGCCACGCACGGTGGCCGACACCAGCACCATGTTCGTGGGGAGCGCGGAGGTGTAGCCGGCGGAGGTTTCGATCGCCGTGGGCCCGAGGAGGAGTTGTCCGATGACGGTCGCGAGAGTGGGTGGCAAGGGCACGATACGACTCGAGGGCACCAGGTGACCGGTGGCGTCGACAAGGTAGACCGGCTGGTGGATGAAGCGAACGCGCGCGTTGTTGGTGCCGGGAATCGTCTGATTGAAGAGGCCGTAGGGGTCCGTCGACACGGGTATGCGCACGGGCGCCGCGTCGGGCGACACGAAGGTGCAACCCGACAGCACGAGGGCGCCTAGGACGATGAGCAGCATCGCGCGAACGCTCTTCACGACGTCTCCTCCTCGACGAGGGGTAACAAGATCTGAAAGCGCGCGCCGCCCTCGGGGCTGTCGAGAACTCGAATAGTCCCGCCCACGGCGCGCACGTGGTCGCGCACGAGCGCGAGACCGAGACCCGTGCCTCGGACCACGCGGCGATCGTGCGCGGCGCGACCTCGAAAGAATCGTTCGAAGATCACCTCACGCTCCTCGACCGGCACGCCCGGTCCCGCGTCGTCGACGTTGATGGCGAACTGGCCGAGCTCGTAGTCCAGTCGAATCGTCGTCGCGTCGCCGGCGTAGTGGTGCGCGTTATCGATCAGGTTGGTCATGACGCGCTCGAATCGCCGACGGTCCACCGAGACGAGGGGATCATCGAGCGAGGCGGCGACTTCGATGGGCGGTTCACTCAACCCGTGGCGCTGAGCGGCGGAGCGAACGGACTGACGAACGAGTTCGATCGCCGCGACGGTTTCGATCACGAGCGGCACGGCGTCGGCGTCACTGCGCGCCATCTCGAGGAGGTCCTCGACGAGCGACTGAAAGATCGAAAGGTCGGCCGTCAGCAGATCCAAGCTCTCTTGGCCGGCCGGCGAGAGCTCGAGACGGTGTTGTTGCAGCACGGTCGCGGTCGTGGCGAGGGTCGTCAGCGGCGAGCGCAGTTCGTGGCTGACGTCACTGGCGAAGCGCGCGTCGCGCTCTAAGCGTTCCACCAGTTGGCCCACCATCTCATTGAACGATTCAGTGAGTTGTTGGACCTCTCGGTCGGCGCGCGTCACTTGCAGGCGGGTCGAGAGATTGCCCTCAGCGATCGCCGCGGCGGCGAGTGAGACTCTCTCCAACGGACGCACCGTTCGACGCGTGACCCAGAGACCGCCGGCGATGCCGAGAAGGAACGTCACGAGCGCGCCCGCGGCGAGTACCAGCATCAGGGTCCGCAGCGTGTGTTCGAGCGAGCCGAGCTTAAAGACCTCGAAAAATTGGGTCTCCACCGCCGGGATGGGCACACCCACGACGTAGATGAGTTTCCCGTTGATACTGAGGATCTGTGAGGTGGGCTCTCCGTGGCCGACGAGAGCGCGAAAGGCCCGCGACACGTCCTTGGTGGAAGCGCCTTCACTTCGCGAGAGCCACTGGTTGTGGGTCTGCACGAGGACGCTCGAATTGGTGGCGTGTTCAATCGAGTTGAGAATTCCGCTCAGCGTGGGGGGCGCGGTGTAGAGGGTACTGCGAACGAGATCGGCGTTGACGTAGGCCTGTTTCAGGTCGGTCTGCAGGCGTTCGTTGACGAGCACGTGGTGAAATCCCTCGTAGGTCAGTGTGGCGAAAAGTCCACTGAGTACGACGGCGCCCAGTCCGAAGGTAACTAAGAGTCGAAGTCGAAGACTCCGACGGCGCATTAGAGGACCAGCTTGTAGCCCGTTCCCCGTACCGTGACGAGGTAAGTGGGACTGGCGGGGTCGGGCTCGATCTTCATGCGCAGGCGCCGAATATGGACGTCCACGAGACGGCTGTCGCCAAAGTAGTCGTAGCCCCAGACGTGTTCGAGCAGATCTTCGCGCGAAAGCACGCGTCCGTTGGCGCTCGCTAAGTCGGTGAGCAGTCGGAATTCGGTGGAGGTGAGGTGCAGTTCGGTGCCGTCGAGGTTTCGAACGACGCCTTCGTCGGGCACGACGCGCAGTTCCCCCATCTGAAAAGCGTTCGTGCTCTTGTCGGGACGACGGCGTAGATGAGCACGAACGCGCGCGAGCAACTCTTCGGGGACGAAGGGTTTGGTGACGTAGTCGTCGGCCCCGGACTCCAGACCGAGGATAACGTCGGCGGTCTCGTCGCGCGCCGACACGATCACGATCGGAAGATCGCTCGCCGTTCGAAGCGCCTGACAGGTTTGAAATCCCGTCATGCCCGGCAACATGACGTCGACGATGGCCACGTCCGAGGTCATGCGCGAGAAGAGGGCGACGCCCAGTTCACCCGTGGGGGCGTCGTCAACGATGAAGCCCTCGCCTTCGAACATCAGTCGAAGCGCGGTGCGAATGTGGTCGTCGTCTTCCACGATCAAGATACGGGGCATCCCAACTCCTTTGGAATCTTCGCCAAGACTAGTAAGTTGTGGCTGAGAACCCTCAAATCACTAGTCTTGACGTGTGTCGGCTGTGCGTAGAGGCGAGCGGGCCACCTCTGGGTGGCGCCTGGAGAGTTACGCCGATACCCTGCGCGCCGCCGACCGTGCCGCGGCCACCCAGCGGGCCTACGTGTCCGACGCGAAGGCTTTCGTTGCTTGGGCGAGCGAGCGCGACGCGACAGGTCCGAGCGAGATCACGAAGAAAGATCTCCGCGACTACTTGGTGTTCATGACCGCGCGCGGCGACGAGCGGACCTCGATCATTCGACGCAGGGCGTCGCTGCGCAGTTACTTTGCGTGGCTCGTGGAGCGCGGACACCTCAGTACCAGTCCGGCCGCGCGCCTGCTCGCCCCGCGTCCCGCGCAGCAGTTGCCCAAGATCGTGGTTCGTGAACAGCTCGACAATCTCTTGGAGGACGACTGGGGCGACGACCAGTGGGCCACGCTCGACCGCGCGGTCTGTGAGGTGCTCTACGGCGCGGGACTTCGCGTGTCCGAACTCTGTGGGCTCGACCTCGTGAGCATCGACTTCTCGAAGGGGCTCCTTCGCGTGCTCGGTAAAGGTCGCAAGGAGCGCATCGTGCCCCTTCATCGTAAGGGCCTCGAGGCGCTGCGCCTGTGGATCGACGACGCGCGAGAGTACGTCGTACGTAGCGACTCACCCCCGGAAGCGCTGTTCTTGAATCGACGGGCCCGTCGGATCGGGCCGCGCGACGTACGAAGAATTCTCGATCATCGTGTGCTGCGTGGTCACGTGCATCCGCACGCGCTTCGCCACACCTACGCCACGCACCTCGTCGAAGGCGGCGCCGATCTTCGCGTCGTTCAAGAACTCCTCGGCCACGAGAGTCTCACTACCACTCAGATCTACACTCACGTCTCAAAGTCGCGACTACAGAAAGTTCATCGCCAGACCCACCCGCGGGGCTAGTTCTTGCGAGCGACTACTATGGTCTGGCTCTCCCAGAGTGGGCGAGTTAGTGAGTTGTCCCCGTGGTTTCGTACGGTCGCCGTTCGCGGTGCTCTACGGGGTTGAAGCAACCATACGGAAGGAAACTAGATCGTGGCTCTCGTCACTTTGCAAGAACTGTTGGACTCGGGCGTGCACTTCGGGCACCAGACCCGTCGTTGGAATCCCAAAATGCGCCGATTTATCCTCGGCGAACGCAACGGCATCTACCTCATTGACCTGCGCAAGACCCTCGCGGGCATTGAGTTGAGTTACGCCTACGTGCGCGACCTCGTCGCCGAGGGCGGCGTCATTCTCTTCGTCGGCACGAAGAAGCAGACCCAGGGCCCCATCGCCGACTACGCCCAGGCCTGCGGGATGCCCTTCGTGAACCAGCGCTGGCTCGGGGGGATGTTGACGAACTTTGCCACGGTCGCCGGACGTGTCAAGCGACTGATCGAACTACGTGCCATGGAGCGCGCGGGTGACTTTAACAACATGCCCAAGCGCGAAGCCCTGCGCCACAGCCGCGAACTCGAAAAGCTCGATCGCAACTTGAGCGGTATCGCGAACTTAGAGCGCGTGCCCGACGCCATCTTCGTCATCGACACGAAGAAGGAGCACATTGCCGTCACCGAAGCGCGCAAGCTCGGTCTGCCCGTCGTGGCGGTCGTGGACACCAACTGTGACCCCGACGTCATCGACTACGTGATCCCCGGCAACGACGACGCGATCCGTGCGGGCTCGCTGCTGTGTCGCTTGATCGCCGACGCCGTGACCGAAGGCCGCTTTATTCGACAGAATCGTCCGGCCGTTACGGTCACGCCGACGGCCAACGCTTAAGTCATCACAGGAATCAAAGAGGAGAACCAAGGTGACGATCACCGCCAAAGACGTACAAGCACTGCGCCAGGCAACGGGCGTGGGCATGATGGACGCGAAGAAGGCCCTCGAAGCCTCGAACGGCGACAAGGAAGCTGCCACCCAGTGGTTACGCGTCCAAGGACTCGCCTCGGCCGCCAAGCGTTCGGAACGAGAAGCCGGCGAGGGGGCCGTCGCGGTCGTTCGAGAGGGCAACGTCGCCGCGATCGTCGAGCTTCGTTGCGAGACCGACTTCGTCGCGAAGTCCGAGGAGTTCGTCAGCCTGGCCGACGAGATCGCGGCGCAGGTGTGTGCCGAGGGCGAAGAGTCCGTCGCGTACTTCAAGGAGAACGTCGAGCAGATGCTCACGACCCTGAAGGAGAACATCTCCATTGGCCGCGTGTACCGACTCGAGGCCGGTCCCGACGAGGTCGTCGACACCTACATCCACCTGCAGTCGGGTCGTGGCGTCAACGCCGTCGCGGTCGTCGTGAAGGGCGCGAACGACGAGGTCGCCCACGAGTTGGCCGTGCACATTGCCTTCGCGAAGCCGCTCTATCTAAAGCGCGAGGACGTGCCCCAGAGCGAAGTCGACAAAGAGCGCCAGACCGTCGAAGAGATCACGCGCAACGAAGGCAAGCCCGAAGCGGCGATGCCCAAGATCATCGAAGGACGACTGAACGGCTGGTTCAAAGAGCGCGTGCTCTTAGAGCAGCCCTACGTCAAGGACGAGAAGGAAACTGTGCAACAGTTCTTGAAGGGCGCCACCGTTAGCGCGTACGCTCAAGTAGTCATCGGGGGATAGGTCGTCGTCGTGCGTCGAGTGGTCTTAAAACTGTCGGGTGAAGCGCTCGCTTCAGCCGCGAGTGACGAAACGATCGACGCCTCGACCGTGGACTTTCTAGCCCGCGAGATCGCCGCCGCCATGGAGCGTGGCGGACTCGAACTCGCCGTCGTGGTTGGTGGCGGCAACATTTGGCGCGGCGCGACTGGCGCGATGGCTGGGATGAATCGCGCGAACTCGGACCTTATGGGCATGCTCGGTACCGTGATCAACGCCCTCGCGCTGCAAGACGCCATTGAGAATCACGGCCGGGCGACGAGGGTGATGTCGGCGATCAACATGGACCAAGTGGCCGAGCCGTACATTCGCCGACGCGCGGTTCGTCACCTCGAAAAGGGCCGCGTGGTGATCTTCGCGGCCGGCATGGGTAACCCCTACTTCACCACCGACACCCCCGCCGCGCAGCGCGCCGCCGAGGTCGAAGCCGAGATCGTGCTCAAGGGAACCCACGGCGGCGTCGACGGCGTGTTCTCCGAAGATCCGAGAGTGAATCCCAACGCCGTTAAGTTCGACGAGATCTCCTTCGATGAGGTGATCGCACGAAACCTGCGCGTGATGGACATGACGGCCATTACGTTCTGCAAAGATAACCATCTGCCGTTGCGCGTGTTTGACCTGATGGCTGACGGTAACTTAGGACGCGCCCTCGACGGTCGCCCCGTCGGTACGCTGGTGAAGTAATGGATAACGAACTCGTGGACCTCGTGATGGAAGACACGCGCGAGCGTATGGACCGCGCGATTGAGCACGTGAAGAACGAGTTCGGAACGGTGCGCACCGGCCGGGCCACGTCGACACTCATCGAGGGCCTCATGATCGACTACTACGGAACCGAGACGCCGCTCAAGCAGCTGGCGAACTTCTCGGTGCCCGAGCCACGTCTCTTGGTGGTCTCGCCCTTCGACAAGGGTTCGATGGCCGCGATCGAAAAAGCCATCGGGAACGCCGACTTGGGCCTCACGCCTTCGAACGATGGTCAGGTCATCCGCCTCGCCTTTCCGGCGTTGACCGAGGAGCGTCGCAAGTCCTTCGTGAAGATGGTCAAAACCAAGGCCGAAGAGGGCCGGGTGGCCCTTCGAGGGGTGCGTCGACACGCGCGCCAAGAGTTGGAAACGCTCGAAAAGGAGCAGGGTCTCTCGAGTGACGAGATCGAGCGGCTCGAAAAGATCCTCGACAAGATGACCCAAGATGAAGTGGCGATCGTGGACGCGCTGCTCGCGCACAAGGAGAAGGAACTTCTTGCAGTCTGACGACGGATCCACTTTCGACGAACCCACCGGTGAGTTCCCGGTGGCGGGTACGCACGACCCGCGCGTGACGATTACCGGCGCCGAGATGGCGGCCGATTTTGTCGAGGACGCGCCCGAGGTCGATCCCACGACGTTGTTGCCGCACTGGACTGACGCGCCCACGGGCCAAGTGCCGATCGTGGTCGCGCGTGAAGCGGCCCAGAGCGACGACCCGTGGTCGGCCGTACCCGCGCCGGCCTGGCGCGAAGGCGAGGCCGACTGGGTCGCGCACGAAGATCAGTTCGACGCCTCAATTCTCGCGGGCGACGAGAAGGTCGACGACGCGCGTCCCTGGGAGTTCGTTCTCCCCGAAGAAGAGATTGCCGAAGAGGTGGTCACCGTCGAGGCACCCCGTCCGATTCCCACGCGCGCCCAGCGCACTCGCCATCGCGCGACCGCGAACCCCCTGGCCGGACGGGCGGTGCGTCAGAGTTCGTCGAGCAACGTCTCGAGCGCGACCACGACGGGCCTCTTGCTCGCGGTCGTCGTCTTCGCCGTCTTTTTCGCGGGACCCTTGGCACTGACGGTCCTGATCCTGGTCTCGCTGGCCTTCGGCAGTGCCGAGGCCTTCGCGGGCTTTCGCTCGGTCGGTGCGCATCCCGCGACGATCTTGGGCATCGTCGGGGTCTTGACGCTCGGGATCGCTGTCTACAACAAGGGTCTGGTGGTGGTGGGCGCGGTCACGGTGCTCCTGACGATCTTTGGCTTTATCTGGTACATGAGCGCCGAGCGAAAGATTGACGTGCTCGACGGGCTGGGCGCCACGATCTTCGTCTACGTCTGGGTCGGGGTCTTGGGCTCGTACGGCATCTTGATGCTCTCGCCGCACACGTACCTGCACCGCCACGGCATGGCGTACCTCTTCGGCGCGCTAGCCCTCACGATCTGTAACGACGTGGGCGCGATGCTCACTGGTCGTTGGATGGGTCGTCGTCCCTTGAACGCCGCGCTTTCGCCCAACAAGACCGTTGAAGGCACGATCGGCGGCACGATCCTCACGTTGATCGCGGGCGCGGTACTCCTACCTCTGGTGAGTCCGTGGACGGTAACCCACGGTCTCGAAGCGGCGCTGGCCCTGTCGATCGTCGTTCCCCTCGGGGACCTCTTCGAGTCGATGGTGAAGCGCACGTTGGGTCTCAAGGATCTGGGGCGTTTGCTGCCGGGCCACGGGGGACTACTCGATCGCATTGACGGACTGTTGTTTGCGCTGCCAACGATGTACTACCTCCTCCACGTTCTCAAACTGAGCTAACGATGTCGCCCTCGCGCCGAAGCGTGGCGCTGCTCGGCGCGACGGGCTCTATTGGTGTTCAGACCCTCGACGTGTTGCGACAAGAGAGAGAGCGCTTCGAACTCGTAGCGATTGCCGGCGGCGAGCAGTTGAGCGAACTCGCGGCGATCGCCGCGGAGTTCAACGTCAAGTACGTCGGTGTTAAGAGTGAGTACCACCGTTCGGTGTTGGCGGATCTCCTTAGCTCTGACGTCGCGATCGTGATGGGTGACGAGGGTCTCAGGAGTCTCTCGCAGAGTGCGGATGTGGTCGTGAACGCGGTGATGGGTTTCGCAGGCCTTCCGGTCACGCTCGGCGCCCTCGCCGCGGGCAAACGACTGGCGCTCGCCAACAAGGAGTCGTTGATCGCGGCGGCGCCACTGGTGGCAATGGTGAGGAACACGCCGGGCGCGGAGTTGCTGCCGATCGACTCGGAACACTGCGCCATTCATCAGTGTCTCGCAAGTTCGCCCGACCTCGCGGGCCACCCCGACGTGAAACGAATCTTGTTAACCGCTTCGGGCGGACCCTTTCGAGGATGGAGTGCGGAGCAACTAAAGGGCGCGACCAAAGAAGACGCGTTACGCCATCCCACGTGGTCGATGGGCCCAAAGATCACGATCGACTCGTCCACGTTGGTGAACAAGGGCCTCGAGGTGCTGGAAGCGTCGGCCCTCTTTGGTATTGACGTTGAACGCGTGGAGGTCGTCGTGCATCCCCAGTCCATTGTTCACTCGATGGTGGAGTACGTGGACGGATCGGTACTCGCGCAGCTCTCTCGACCCGACATGCGTCTACCGATCGCGTACTGTCTCGGACTGCCCGAACGACTGACGCACCCCTACGGCCAGCTCGATTTTTCGACGGCCCTGGACCTCAGTTTCGAGCCACCGGACTACGCCGCTTTTCCGGCGCTCGGTCTCGCGTACGAGGTGGCGCGATTGGCGGGCGCGGCGCCGGCGTGGTTCAGCGCGGCGAACGAAGTCGCGGTGGCCGCGTTTCTCGCGGACGAGATCAATTGGTGCGACATCGTGGTGATCGTCGCTTCGACGATGGATCACTACGTGGCCGATCCTCTCAACTCCTTGGCGTCGTTGTACGAAAACGACGACACCGCTCGACGGTGGGCTCGCGCTAGCCTCAAAAAGTAGCCATGGAACCGTCGTCGTCTCTTCGTCAGTCACCTCTGGCTCTGCTCGTGGGCGTGGTGGCGCTGGTCGCGCTCCTCACCTGGTGGGCCGGATGGGCGCTGCCGCTCGTGATCTTTCTCATTGTCCTCATGGTGATGGGCCACGAGTTCGGCCACTTCATTACCGCCAAACGCGCGGGCCTCTTGGTCAGCGACTTCTTCGTGGGCTTCGGTCCCGTGATCTGGTCGACGACGCGCGGCGAGACGCGCTACGGCGTTCGAGCGCTGCTCTTGGGTGGCTACGTGAAGGTACCCGGCATGACGTGGGGCGTCCCCGTCGATCCGGCGCTCGAAGATCGCACGTACCGTGCGGCGTCGTACCCGAAGAAGGTGCTGTTCGCCTGCGCCGGATCGTTGATGCACGGCGTGATGGCGCTCGCGCTGGCGTGGGCCTCGTTGGCGTTCATCGGTCTGCCCTCGGCCAGCCACGTGGGCGTGCTGGGTTTTAGTCCGTGGGTCGGACACAAGGAGAACGCCGCGCAGCTCGCGGGACTGAAGATCGGCGATCAGATCATCGCCGTTAACGGACACGCCGTCACGAGCACCAGTGTGCTCGCGAATCTGGTGCACCGCTCCGCTGGTAAGACCATCACCTTGCTCGTCGATCGAAACGGCCACGATCTCACGTTGCACGCGACGCCGGTCAGTGGCAGCACTATCAAAGAGACCGGCGTGACGCTCACGTCGGGTGGTTACATCGGCATTGACGAAGGCGCCCTCACGGTGCACCGCTCACTGCTCAGTGCGGTGCCCGGCGCCTTTAGCGACGTCGGCTCGACGGTCAGCGCCGCGGTGCACTCGCTCGTGCACGTTTTTTCGCCCGGCGAGTTCTCGAGCCTCTTTCACCAAGTCACTTCGGCCAAAGCGGCGACGCTGACGAAGAATCAAGACACGAGACCCGTCTCGATCCTCGGCGTGACGCGCATCCTGGTCCAGGGGACGCAGTCGGGCGTGGGGGTGTTGATCGCCCTGTTGGTGGAGGTGAATATCTTCGTCGGGGTGCTCAATATGCTGCCGATCCTGCCCGTCGACGGAGGGTACGTGGCGATCGCGACGTACGAGCGACTGCGTTCGAGACGCGGCATTCGTTACCACGCCGACATCAATCGCCTGGCGCCCTTGATCTACGCCTTCATGACCGTCTTGCTGGTGCTCTTCGCCTCGACGCTCTATCTGGACATCGCGCACCCCATCCCCAATCCTTTTGGCTAGACGCTTCGGATCACCTCCGCGCACGGCAGAATAGAGGGGTGGACGTCACCGCTACTTCTTTAACCCCGCGTCGGGTGACGCGCCAGATTTCCGTGGGGTCCGTGAAGGTCGGCGGTGACGCGCCCATCTCGGTCCAGTCCATGACGACCACGAAAACCGCCGACGTCGAGGGCACGCTGCAACAGATCTACGCCCTCGCCGCCAACGGCGCCGACATCGTTCGCTGCACCTGCAACGAGCAGGCCGCGGCCGAGGGCCTCGCCCAGATCGTGCCGCGCTCGCCGGTTCCGATCGTCGCGGACATTCACTTTCATGTTGAGATGGCCCTCGCCGCGCTCGAAGCGGGCGTGCACGGGCTTCGACTGAATCCGGGAAACCTGCGCAAACCAGCCGAGATCAAACTCGTCGCCAGCGAAGCGCGCGATCGCGGCGTGCCGATTCGCATTGGCGTCAACGCCGGGTCACTGCACCCCGACATCTACGAACGCTTCGGCGGCGCGACGCCCGAAGCCCTCGTTGAGTCCGCGCGTATCGAACTGGCCTACTTCGACGAGGTGGGTTTTTCCGACGTGAAGATCTCGGTGAAGGCGTCGTCGGTGGCGACGATGATCGCGGCCTACCGACTGGCGTCGGTCACGTTCGATCATCCCTTGCACCTCGGCGTCACCGAAGCCGGGCCGTTGCCCGGGGGACTCTTAAAGGGCACGGCCGGGATCGCGACGTTGCTCGCCGAGGGTATTGGCGACACGCTGCGCTACTCGCTGACGGCCGATCCCGTCGAAGAGGCGCGCGCCGGTCGACAGCTGCTCGAATCGCTGGGACTACGCGAGCGAAAGGGTCTGGACCTCATTGCCTGTCCGAGTTGTGGGCGCGCCGAAGTCGACGTGATCAAGGTGGCTACCGAGGCGCAAGAGGCGCTGAACGCCCTCAACGTTCCCCTCCAAGTCGCGGTCATGGGCTGCGTCGTCAACGGTCCCGGCGAAGCGCGCCACGCGGACTTAGGGATCGCGGCCGGCAAGAAGCGCGGTCACCTCTTTATTCAGGGCCAGATCATCCGCGTCGTTCCCGAAGACGAGATGGTTGGCGCGTTGGTGGAAGAGGCGAAGAAGATCATCGCCGAAGGTGTCGAAGCGCGACTCTTGGCGCGCGACCAGTCCGCCGAGGCCGAGGCCGAGGCCGATCGCGCGGCGTTGCTCGACGTTCGTGGCGCGGACGTGAATCACACGCAAGAGCGCATCGAAAAAATTCGTCGGCACGTCGAGCACTAGGGCGCTCTGTAGGCTTTGTCCACTCACCAAGGAGCACCGTGGCATCGCAGAGCGTTCTGACCTCACAGTCCGAGGACTTTCCACGCTGGTATCAAGACGTCGTCGCCAAAGCGGAGCTGGCCGATAACGGTCCCGTGCGTGGCACGATGGTTATTCGCCCCTACGGCTACGCCATCTGGGAGCGTATCCAGGGCGAGATCGACACGCGCATCAAAGCGGCCGGCGCGAAGAACGCGTACTTCCCTCTGTTCATCCCCGAAAGTTACCTCTCGAAAGAGGCCGAGCACGTCGCGGGCTTTAGTCCGGAACTGGCGGTCGTCACTCACGCCGGCGGCGAGAAACTCGCCGAGCCCGTGGTCGTTCGTCCCACCTCCGAGACGGTGATTGGCGAGTTCATGGCCAAGTGGATCCAGAGCTATCGGGACCTGCCGCTCCTACTCAACCAGTGGGCGAACGTCGTTCGCTGGGAGCTTCGTCCGCGGCTCTTTCTTCGTAGTTCGGAGTTCCTCTGGCAAGAGGGCCACACGGCGCACGCGACCAACGACGACGCGTCGGCCTACGCGATACGCATTCAGAACGACGTCTACAACGACTTTCTCGTCAACGTGCTCGCGGCGCCGGCGTACCTCGGCATCAAACCACCGAGCGAACGATTCGCCGGCGCCATCAACTCCATGACCTGCGAGGGCATGATGCGAGACGGTAAGGCCCTGCAGATGGCGACCACGCACGAACTCGGCCAGAACTTTGCCAGGGCCTTTGACATCTACTACCAGAGTGAAGCGGGTCAGGCCGAACTCTGTTACACGACTTCGTGGGGCGCCTCGACGCGACTCGTCGGGGGACTGATCATGACCCACGGCGACGACGCGGGGCTCCTCGTGCCGCCGCGACTAGCACCCGTGCAGGTGGTCGTCGTCACCGTGCGCGACGAACCCGACGTCATCGAAGCGGCCGATCGCGTCGCGAAGTCACTCCTCGACGCGGGCGTGCGCGTGGAAGTCGATCGGGGTCGCGGGAGCTTTGGCCGACGCGTGACCGACTGGGAGATCAAGGGCGTACCGCTGCGCGTGGAAGTCGGACCGCGCGACCTCGCCCAGGGGTTCGTCACCGTCGTTCGTCGCGACACCGGCGCGAAATCGACGCACGGCCCTAGCGAACTGGCGGGTGCCGTACCCACGCTGCTCGAAACAGTGCAGCACGACCTCTTCGCGAGCGCTCAGTCGTATCTCCGGGAGCACACGCACGACGTGACGAGCGTCGCCGACGCGATCGACGCCGCGAAAGATGGCTTTGCTCGACTGGCGTGGGACCTCGTGGCGGGCGAGGGAGAGCGTGCGATGAACGACCAGGCCGTGAGCGTTCGCTGCCTGCAACGTCGAGACGGTTCGATGCCCGCGAGCGACGAAGAGGGCGACCTGGTCTGTCTGGTCGCGAAGTCGTACTGAGCGACGTGAAAACCGGTATTTTCGTCACGCTTTCGTAATTTTCTCCAGCCACTTTCCAATTGTTTCATGGCACTTTGACTGCTACAATTGGTCTCTACAGTCCGCTCAGGACGTATGGACTCGTTTAAGCGCGGGCCTCGGGCCCGCGCTTTTTCAATGTCTGGACGTCCGTGACGACAGCGAAAGGAGACGGCCATGGAATGGGACACCACGCTGCGGCCCATTCTTTCTTCGCTCGGTCTGGAGCTCTACGACGTCGAGTTTTCCGCTGGCACGCTGAACGTCGTGGTCAATCGAGCCGGCGGGGTCGATCTGGAGTCGTTGACCAAGGCCAATCGGGCCATTTCTGAGTGGCTCGACGCGAATGACCCGATCGCCGGCCGGTTCACCCTGGACGTGTCGAGCCCGGGGCTGGAGAGGCGTCTGCGCACGCCGGCACACTTTCACGGCGCCATTGGGGAGTTGGTGACGTTACGCGAACTTCGCAGTGGGGAGCCGACGCGCCGCCTCGAAGGAACGCTGCTGGGGGCGAACGAGACCTCACTCACGATCGACGACAACGATCTCGGATCGCTCAGCGTCAATCTCGACGCGATCGAACGCGCCCGTACCGTTTTTGCTTGGGGCGCCACGAAGCCGGTCACGTCCAAGGGTGCGAAGGCTTCATCGACGAGCAAGAAAGGCTAGCTATGGCGAACTTCGAATTTCTTGAGGCCCTCGGTCAAATCGCCCGCGACCAGAACATTGACGAAGGGGAGTTGTTGATCGCGCTAGCGAACGCGTTGCTGGCGGCCTACAAGCGCCGTCCCGACTCCGCCGAAGACGCCGAAGTCGAGATCAATCCCGAAACTGGAGAGATCAAGGTGTGGGGACTCGAACTCGACCTCGAGGGCAACGTCACGCGCGAGTGGGACGCGACGCCCGAGGACTTTGGCCGAATCGCGGCCCAGACGGCCAAGCAAGTCTTGATGCAGTTGATTCGCGACATTCAACGTCGCCAGATGTACGAAGAGTTCGCCAACCGCGAGGGCGACATCGTCTCGGGGACCGTTCAACAGAATGACAATCGCTACACCTTGCTCGATCTCGGTCGCGTGGAAGCGCTCTTGCCCCAAGCGGAGCAGATCGCCTTCGAGCGCTACGAGCACGGGGCGCGCATCAAGGTGTACATCGTCGAGGTTCGCAAGACGAACAAGGGTCCCCAGATCGTGGTCTCTCGCACCCACCCCGCGCTCGTCGCCAAGCTGTTCGAGATCGAAGTACCCGAGATCGCCAACGGCATCGTGGAGATTAAGGCGCTCGCGCGCGAACCCGGTCACCGTTCGAAGATCGCGGTCGCGTCCAACGACCAGATGATCGACCCGGTCGGCGCGTGCGTCGGCGCGCGCGGATCACGGGTTCGCAACATTACGAACGAACTGCGCTCGGAACGCATCGACGTCGTGCCCTACAGCGACGACCCCGTCGAGTTCATCCAGTCCGCCCTGCAGCCCGCGCGCGTTCGCGAGGTTCGCCTCAATGAAGAAGAGGGCATCGCGACGGTCATCGTTCACGATCAGCAGCTCTCGTTGGCGATCGGCAAAGAGGGGCAAAACGCGCGTCTCGCGGCCCGACTGACGGGCTGGCGTGTCGACATACGTTCCGAGAACGAGGCCAACGACGAAGTCGTCGAAGAGGTGTGGACCGACGGCGACGCCGTGGTCGACGAAACCGTCGCCGTCGTCGCGAGCGAAGACGGCCAAGTGGCAGCGGTCGTCATTGACGAGGTCATAACGACCGCCGGGGGCGACGTAGAAGAGGTGGTCGTCGTAGAAACGATTGTGGAGGACGAGGCATAGCACCGAAGAGAACGTGTGTCGTGTGTCGGACCCGGAGAGAGGACACCGAGATGGTCCGTGCGGGCCGAGACGCCCAAGGATCGTGGTATCTCGGGCGAGGCGTCGGACGCGGCGTGTGGTGGTGTGACGACCCGCGCTGTGAACAAGCATTGCGACTCACTCACGTTGCTCGAGCACTTAGAACCACGGTGGTCGAAAGCGATGTGGCGGCACTTCGAGGTCTCGCGACCAGGAAAAGGCCGTAGTTGTGAAAGAATAGGAAACTGTGCCCGCCGAACGTGCGGGTGCGCGAAGTTAGGGAACGTTTTGGCGCCAAAGAAAATTCGAGTGCACGAGCTCTCAAAAGAGCTCGGGCTGACGAGTAAGGAGTTACTCGCACTCGCCCAAAAACTAGGAATCGGCGCCTCGAGCCCTTCGGCGTCGATTGAAGACGCTCAGGCCGACCGCATTCGTCGGCGTGCCGACGCCGACGGACTGCGACGCGACGTACCGGCTGACGCCCCGAAGGCCGAGAAGGTCGAAAAGGCCACCAAAGCGACCAAGGCCGCCAAAGCAGTAGCGCCGAAAGAAGAAGTGAAGGCCCCGTCGGCCGCGCCGACGCGCGTGTCGAGAGCCACCAAAGCCGCCAGCGCGCCCGTGGCGAGTTCGCCCGTCGCGGCCGAACCAGTTCTCGCGTCACCGGCTCCGGTCGCGCCCGAGGAGAGCGCGCCTAAGGTGGTTCGCTCACGGGCCGTGCCACCAAAGCCCGCCCCGACACGCAGCGTCTCGCCCGACGGGCCCACCACGATTCGCCCCACGCAACGCGGTGGGTCCGGTGACGGTGAGGGCCAGAGTCGTGCGCCCCTCAGCTCCACCGGGCGACCGATTCCTCCGCCGCCCGGTCGGCCCCTCAGTTCCACTGGGCGACCAATTCCTCCTCCTCCGGGCATGCGTCGACCACTGCCGAGCGCCACCAATCGAGGCGGCCCGTCGAGCGGTCCTCGTCCCATGGGCGCGCGTCCCAGCACCGGCGCGCCACGAACCGGCGGACCTTCACGTCCCGGTGGCGGATTCAGCGCGACGCGTCCCGGCGCGCCCACCGGCGGCGCCCCC
>OCZT010000339.1_pt1 | contig 45418 bp, 47 predicted proteins | sample 1539031 | NCBI WGS metagenome assembly OCZT01 (sample SAMEA3539308, study PRJEB22396) | soil metagenome | biome: tundra; feature: field; material: soil | place: USA | collected 2010-05 | depth 0.15 m
GTCTGGTAGATTTGGCTCGATCGCGCACCCGCCGGTGACCGGCGCCCACTTCAATGTTTTGAGCGCGAGCGAACGTGACTTGAGACACATCCTGCAAAGGAGGAAGTGAATGGCCATCAAGGTTGGGATCAACGGTTTCGGACGGATCGGACGCAACGTCTTCCGGGCCACCAAGCGCTTCGACGACATCGAGGTCGTCGCCGTCAATGACATCACCAGCCCGGAAACGCTGGCCCACCTCTTGAAATACGACAGCGTGCTGGGTAACTACGCCGGCGATGTCAGCGCCGACGGTGACAACCTGGTCGTCGACGGCCAGCGCATCAAGGTCCTGGCCGAGCGCGATCCCGGCAACCTTCCCTGGGCGGCCCTTGGGGTGGACCTTGTGGTCGAGTCGACCGGCTTCTTCACCGACGCCGAGAAGGCCAAGGTCCATATCGAGAAGGGCGGCGCCAAGAAGGTGATCATCTCGGCTCCGGCCAAGAACGAGGACATCACCATCGTCATGGGTGTCAACGACAAGGCCTATGACCCGGCGGTGCACAGCATCGTCAGCAACGCCTCCTGCACCACCAACTGCCTGGCGCCGGTGGCCAAGGTGCTCCACGAATCGTTCGGCATCAAATCCGCGCTGATGACAACGGTGCACTCGTACACCAACGACCAGAAGATCCTCGACGCGCCGCACGAAGACCTCCGTCGCGCCCGCGCCGCCGCCGTGAACATCATTCCCACCACCACCGGCGCGGCCAAGGCCGTGGCGCTGGTGCTTCCGGAGCTCAAGGGCAAGTTCCACGGGATGGCGCTGCGGGTCCCCGTCAAAGACGTGTCGCTGGTCGACCTGACCGCGGAGCTGGAGAGGGACGTGACGGTCGACGAGATCAACGCCGCCATGAAGCGCGCCTCGGAGGATGACCTCGAGGGCATCCTCGGGTACACCGAGGAGGAGTTGGTATCCACCGACTTCCAGGGCGATCCCCACTCCTCGGTGCTCGACGCCAAGTCGACGATGGTCATCGACGGCAGGCACGTCAAGGTCCTCAGCTGGTACGACAACGAGTGGGGTTACTCCTGCCGCGTCGTCGACCTGGTCCGGTTCATGGGCCAGCAGGGCTACCCGACCGCGTAGTCGGCAGCCCTCGGCTACTTGGCACTGCGGACCCTCGACCACCTCGACGTCGAGGGCAAGCGCGTCCTGTTGCGTGTGGACTTCAACGTCCCGATGGAAGGCTCGCGGATCGTCGACGATTCGCGCATCCAGCAGTCGCTGCCGACCTTCCGTGAGCTTCTCCGGCGTGGCGGGGCGATCGTGGTGGCTACGCACATCGGCCGGCCGGGGGGCAAGGTCGACCCGGCGCTATCGGTGCGGGCGACGGCTGATCGCCTGGCGGAGCTTCTCGGGGTAGCGGTGGAGGTCGCGCCCGACGTCTGCGGCGCACAGACGCAGGCGATGGCGCACCGGTTGACCCCCGGCGAGGTCCTGATGCTGGAGAACGTCCGCTTCGAGCCCGGTGAGGAGTCGAATGACCCCGCCTTCGCAGCACAGCTGGCGGCGCTGGCCGACTGCTATGTCAACGACGCCTTTGGCACCGCTCACCGTGCCCACGCGTCGACCGAGGGCGTGGCGCACCTGCTGCCCAGCGCTGCCGGCCTCCTGATGCAGCGGGAGGTGGAGTTCCTGGGCCGGGTGCTGACGGATCCGGCGCCGCCGCTGGTGGCGATTGTCGGTGGGGCCAAGATCTCGACCAAGATCGGCGTCATGGAGAGCCTGCTGCCGCGTGTGAGCCGCTTGCTGGTGGGCGGCGCGATGGCCTGCACCATGCTCAAGGCAAAAGGCACCTCCGTGGGGGCGAGCAAGGTCGAGGAGGACCAGCTCGAGACGGCGCGGGGACTGCTGGCCGCCGGCGGCGACAAGTTGCTGCTCCCCGTCGACGCCGTCATCGCCGACGGCTTTTCCGCCGACGCCGCGACCAAGGTTGTCGACGCCGACTCCATCCCCGACAGCTGGATGATGCTGGACGTCGGCCCGCGGACCGTCGACGCCTTTGCTGCAGTCATCGCCTCGGCGGGCACGGTGGTCTGGAACGGGCCGCTGGGCGTATACGAGATGGAACCGTTCCGGCGCGGCACCGAGGCCGTGGCCAGGGCGGTGGCCGCCAGCAAGGCCGTCAGCATCGTCGGTGGCGGCGACCTGGCCGCGGCGCTGGCCAACCTCGGCCTGGATCAGGCCATTACGCATATTTCGACCGGCGGAGGCGCGACCCTCGAGTTCCTCGAGGGCAAACAGCTCCCCGGAATCAAAGCCCTGGAGGAGATCGCATGAGCCGCACCCCACTTGTCGCGGGCAACTGGAAGATGAACAAGACCGTGCCCGAGTCGCTGGCGCTAGTGGCCGAGATCGGGGCGGCATTGCCGCGGTTGGACGCCGTCGAGGTGGCCCTGCTGCCGCCGTTCACCAGCCTCTGGCCGGTATCGACTTCAAGCATCGCAGACAGCGGCGTGGTTCTCGGCGCCCAGAACCTCTACTGGGAGACGAGCGGCGCCTTCACCGGTGAGATCTCGCCGACGATGCTCAGCGGCTGGTGCCGGTATGGCCTGATCGGCCACTCGGAGCGGCGGCGGCTGTTCGGTGAAACCGACGAAAACGTCAACCGCAAGGTGCACGCGGCGCTGAGTGCCGGGCTCCGTCCCATGGTCGCGGTGGGGGAGACGCTCGAGGAAAACGAGGCCGGGCGCACCGAGGAGGTCCTCGGACGCCAGGTGCCGGCGGGGCTTGCGGGGCTGGATGAAGCCCAGGGCCTCCAGGTTGTGATGGCGTACGAGCCGGTGTGGGCGATCGGCACCGGCAAGACGGCCACCCCCGACCACGCCGAGCAGAGCTGCGCGCTGATCCGGCGCCTGGTGGCCCAGGCCCTGGGCACAGCGGTGGCGGAGTCGGTGCGGGTCCTGTACGGCGGCTCGGTCACGCCTGCCAACGCGGCCGAGCTGATGAGCCAGCCGAACATCGATGGTGCCCTTGTCGGCGGAGCCAGCCTGGTGGCAGCCGACTTCCTGGCCATCGTCGCCGCCGCTACGCCCCAGCCGGCATGAGGCGCGATGCCGTACGGTAGCGCGCCGCCACCGGAAGGGGCCCCAGTCCCGCCCCAGGAGCTGATCGGAGCATCAATCTTCCTGGGGTTGGTTTCGGTGGTCTCGATCTCACGGCATGGGCCCTACCTGATCACGCTGGGAATGGGCCGGAGTGCCCTGGATGCGGTCAGTCTGGGTTTGATCGCCCTCAACGCCGTCGGCTTCGCGGGCTCCCTCTGGCTGCTGGCGCTGCGCCGATGGGCCTGGGCGCTGTGCCTCGGGTACGCCGCCATCGAAGTCTGCCTCCACCTGTACTACTCCTTCGCCGACCTGGTGCCCGGGATGCTCGGCCGCGGCTCGCCGCAGTGGCTGGGCGGACTGGGCGAGTTAGTGCTGGGCCTGGTTTTCCTGGTCGTCCTGGCGTTTTTGTTCGGTCCGGAAACGCGCGAGCAGCTCGACGCGCGCGAGGCCTACCGGCGTGCGGGGTCAGCCTCGGGAAGCTGAGGCCCGGCCTCAATTGCCGATGCATCCGAGCCAGGGCCTGCGAGGCCAACGCCGGGCTTTCGATGGCGGCGTCGAGCTCGTGGTGGTGCAGGAAGCCGGAGCTGGTCCAGTTCGCCGAGGCGACGAGCAGCTGCTGCCGGTCGACCTCCATGGCCTTGGCGTGGAGCTTCTCGCCATGGGTTTGGTAGAAGCGCGCGTGGACACCTGCGTCGCGCAGGCGGGCCGCCGCCAGCTGGTTGAGGTCCTGGTTGGGATCGAAGAGGACGAAGATGGCAACTCCCCGCCGGGCCGCCTTGGAGAGCGCCGCGATGACCTCGGAGTCCGTCATCACGTACATCTCGATGAAGACCTGGGTCTGCGCCGCCGCGATGGCGTCGAGTGCCGCCGGCCCACCTGCGCCTCGGGGTAGGTCGCCACCAGGCGGAATCCGCCGGGGTCAGGCGCCGCCGCGGCCAGGGCGGCTCGGCCACCGCTGCGAGTGACGTCGCCGGCAAAGATTTCGGCGAGGTGGGCAACGCTCGGCCCCGAGACGGCCAGGTCGAAGTCGCGGTTCTGCCAGGAGCCCGAGCCCCAATTCATCCCCCCGAAGACGGCCGTCCCGAAATCGACGGTCAGCAGCTTCACGTGGTCGAGCTGACGCTGTTGCACGGGGAAGTCGAGGACCTCCGCGCCGGCCTGGCGTAGACGGGCGGCCGACGCGGCGTTGACGCCGACGGTCGGGTCCTCTACCAGGGTTACCATCACGCCTCGGCTGAGCGCCGCCACCAGGGCATCAGCGAGATCGGCTCGGTCGAACTCATAGATCTTGGCCTCGATGCTCGAGTGCGCGCCTGTCATCAACCCTCGCATGCGACCCGCAGCCATGGCTCCATCAGTGAGGATCTCCACGCGGTTGTCGCCGAACGACGGTGGTACCGCCGCCACGTGCGCGTCGATGACGGGAAGCGGTGTGTCCGCGGTGGGTACGGGTCCGCGGGCAAATAGAGAAACACCAAGCAGCACCGGCAGCCATCCCCACCTTACCTTATACAGTTTAGAATATTCGCGATAGCCAAATCCAAGGGGAGGCGTGGTAATCTCGCGACCGGCGTGAAGAATTTCCCGATCCATTCGGTCCTACAGGTGGTCCAGCTGGTCTCCTCGATCCTGCTGATGCTGGCGGTGCTGCTGCAGACACCGAAATCGAGCAGCGGCCTCGGTGGCACCATCGGCGGTGGGGCAGACTCGGGTGGCGGTTACCGCACCAGGCGCGGGATCGAAAACACCCTCTTCCAGATCACCATCGGCCTGACCATCATTTTCGTCATCGTCTCGGTGGTGAACATCAAGCTCGGATGAGCGTGGGGCCTCCGGCCTTGCCTGGCCGAGCCCGCGGTCCCCGACGGGTCCTCGCCGCCGTGCTGCTGGCGGTCCCAGTCATTGCCACTGCGGTGGGCCTCTACTTCGCCAGGACCCACGAGGTGCCCGTGCGAGGCGGCGTCGTCACCGAGGGAGTCGTCATCGATGTGTCCAACGGAAACGGTTTCTCGCTCCTGCCCGCCTTTGCCGACGCCCCGCCGGCGCGCGATGTCGCGGCGCTCCTGTACCGCGGTCTGACGGGCACCGGGCCAGACGGCCGGCCACGGCCCGAGCTGGCGACGAAGTGGGAGGTCGATGCCGGGGTCAAGACATTCACCTTCCACCTGCGCCCCGGCCTGAAGTGGTCGGACGGGGCGGAGCTCACATCCGCCGACGCCCTCTTCACCCTGAGGGTCCTGCAGGATGCCGCCCTGGGTCAGACCCAGGTGGGTCAGGCCTGGAGCGGGGTGACCGCCAGCGCTCCCGACCCACTGACGATCGTCTACAGCCTGCCGGCGCCCAGCGCCGGCTTCGTCAACCTGACCCGCACCGGGCTGCTTCCCGAGCACGCGCTCAAGCCCCGACCCGTGGCCTCCCTCCGCGACGCCACCGACGCTCCAACCTCAGGGCCGTTCCGGGTGGACAGCGTTGCCCGCGACCTCGTGGCCCTGCGACGCAACAGCCACAGCTTCGAGCCGCCCTGGCTGGATGGCATCGACCTCCGCCTGTTCACCAACACCAGTGCCGCGGTGCAGGCCTTCCTGGCCGGTGGCATCGACACGCTGGCCGGTCTGTCCCCGTCGGACGGATCGCGCGTCGGCTCAGCGATCAACCGGCGATTGCTTAGCGCGGGCAGCTTTGCCTACACCGAGCTGCTCTTCAACCAAAAGCAACCCGCGCTGTCGGGGGGCCAGGTGCGCATCGCGATCAACCAGGCCGTCGATCGGCGGGGTCTGGTCCAGGGCCAGCTAAAGGGGTTCGGCCGTCTCGACGGCTCGCCCATCCCACCCACTATCTCCTGGGCGGCGGCCCCGAGCCGGGGCCTCGGGCCGGACCGCAGCGCCGCCTCCCAGACCCTCGATGACGCCGGCTGGAAGCGCCCCGGCGCTGGGAAGACACGTCAAAAGGATGGCGTGCAGCTGCAGCTGCAGCTGATGGCTCCGACGTCGGAGACCTACAGCAGCGTCGCACGGAGCATCGCCGCCGACCTGACCGCGGTCGGGGTGGGGGTCAAGCTCCACCTGGTGTCGGACGCGGACCTGCTGGCTCAGCTGCAGGCCCGCAACTTCGACATCGCGGTCACCGCCCTCGACAACGGGCCAGATCCCGACATCTACGTGCTCTGGCACTCGAGCCAGTCGGCGGCCGGGGGATTCAACTTCAGCGGCATGCCGGCGGATACCTTCCTCGACAAGGACCTGGAGGATGGCCGCTTCAACTACGACATCAAGACGCGTAAGGCCGCCTACCTCGACGCCCAGAAAATCCTCCGGGCCAATCTGCCGGCGGTCTTCCTCTACTCACCGGACCTGCTGGTCGCCTTCAACAACCGCGTCAACGGCGTCCGCCTCAACCCCGCCATGGAGACCAGCGGCCGTTACGACTTCGTCAGCAGCTGGTACGTGAACACGCAGCGAGTCTTCAAGTAGAGGGTCAAGTCGGACTCTTTGCATCGGGATCACCAGATCGCGCCTCTACGTGTGCTTTGAAAAGCCGGCGACCCGCCGGGCGCCATCCCAACCACAATTTGTATCAATTGCCGCCCAGAGGACTCGAACCTCCACGAGCATGCGCTCACAACGCCCTGAACGTTGCGTGTCTACCAATTCCACCAGGGCGGCACTACGGCCAAATCTTACTGGCTGCATCCACAGGCTCAGACTTCGCTGTCACGCGGGGAGCGCGAGCCCGCCGGCGGGCCTCCAACTCGCCCGCCGCAGTTGCGCCTAACACCGCGGACCGGGCCGTTCGACTTTGGAGCGACCGCATCCGTCAGGGAGATGCTTCTGTGACACGACGTCGGGCGCGACGGAGAACGGCCCGGTCTGCGGTGTGAGAGTGAAGCTGACGCGGGATAGACGGGAGCTCTCAGGCAGGTTGCCTCAGGCGTATTCCTTCATGAGCGCCTCGAACTCCGCCCGGCTAGGTCGGAGGTCGTCCTCCTTGTATTCGCGGAGCGGCTTGCTGGGCAGGCTCTCGCGGGTGTTGAGGTCGCGCATCTCGGGATTGATGTACAGCAGCCCGGTCAGCACCTCGCCCTTGGCCCGGGCGTCGTGGATGACCTTGAGGGCAGAGATGCGGCTGTGGGGGTCGTGGTCGCCTTCGCCCAGCTTCCGCAGGATCATCTTTGAGCCGTCGTGCAGCTCGATCTCGGTGGTCGTCCCCTCGGCGTAGTCGGCCTCGATGCTCTCGAAGTAGGGGATGAAGTCCAGCTCCTGGAGGGCGATGTCGTGTTCCTTGACGTACTTGTAGCTTTTGGTCGAGCCCTCGTGGTCGTTGAAGGTGACGCAGGGGCTGATGATGTCCAGGATCGCGGTGCCCTGGTGGGCTAACGCGGCCTCGATCAGCGGCACCACCTGCTTGCCATCGCCTGAGAAGCTGCGCGCCACGAAGGAGCAGCCCAGTTCCACGGCCAGGCCGCAGATGTCGATCATCTCGAACTCGTTGGGCTTGCCGCCCTTCTGCTTGCTGCCGATGTCGGCGGTGGCTGAGAACTGGCCTTTGGTGAGGCCGTAGACGCCGTTATTCTCGCAGATGTAGACCATGTCGAGGTTGCGCCGGATCATGTGGCAGAACTGGCCCAGCCCGATCGAGGCGGTGTCGCCGTCACCGCTGACCCCGACCACCACCAGCTCGCCGTCAGCCAGCTTGGCGCCGGTGGCGACAGAGGGCATCCGCCCGTGGACGCTGTTGAAGCCGTGGGCCTGGCTGACGAAGTACGCCGGCGCCTTGGAGGAGCAACCGATGCCGCTCATCTTGGCCAGCTTGTAGGGTTCGATGCCGTACTCGTAGAAGGCCTTGATGATGTGGTTGGTGATGGCGTTGTGGCCGCATCCGGCGCACAGCGTGGTGGGCGCGCCCTTGTAAGCGTCGCGGAGCAGGCCGATGTGGTTGTTGCCGGCGGCAGCCGGTTTGGCGGCTTCCGCCGTGGCAGCCTGGGCGTCGTCGCCGGCATTCTGGGTGGTCCCGCTGGTCGACCCCCGGGAGGCCGACTCCTGGCGCCGCCGGCCCTCCTCGGGCGGCCGCGCGTCGGCCTGGATCTGGCTGGCGTCGACCCGCGGAGTGTTCTCCGGGGCTTCGGGGTCGCGGTTCTGCTTGCGCGCGTCGCTCATGTGTTGGCTCCTTCGACCGGAAGGGCGTACACCTGGCGCGGTCGTTCGAACTCTGCGGGTGAGGCGAGTCCCTGGTCGATCAGGATCGGCGCGACGATGGAGCGCGCCGGGATCGGGGTGCCGTCGTAGTGCCGCACCGAGACCATCGAATCCTGGGCCGCGTTCATGGTCAGCCGCAGCAGGTCGTACATCTGGCCGTCGCGGTTCTGGTCGACCACGTAGACCCGTTCGTGGCGGGCAATGAAGCGGAGCACGTCCTGGGGGAAGGGGATCGACCGTACGCGGCAGTAGTCAGTGCGGAGGCCGTGCTGGACGAGCCGTTCGCGCGCCTCGACCATGGCATGGTGGGAGGTGCCGTAGGCAATGATGCCCACCGAGTTCCCCTTGTCCTCGACGATCGCCGGGGGCATGTACTTCCGGGCCGTGCGGTACTTCTTCTTGAGCCGGTCCATGACGCGCTCGTAGACCTCGGGCAGCTCGGTATAGGACGCGTACTCGTCGTGGCCGGAGCCGCGAGTAAAGTAGCCGGCGTTGGGGTGATTGGTACCTGGGACGGTCCGCCAGGGGATGCCGTCGTCGTCCACGTCGCGGTAGCGGGCCCACTCGCCGACCCGCTCCAGGTCCTTCGCATGGAGCACCTTGCCGCGGTCGAACTTCTTGTCGGGGTACTTGAAAGGCTCCGACATCCAGAGGTTCATGCCCAGGTCGAGGTCGCTCATGACGAAGATCACGGTCTGCAGCCGCTCGGCCAGGTCGAAGGCCAGCTGGCCGAATTCGTAGCACTCGTTCACGGTGCCGGGGATCAGGAGCACGTGCTTGGTGTCGCCGTGGGAGAGCAGGTGGGCAGATTCGATGTCGCCCTGTGAGGTCCGCGTCGGCAGCCCGGTGGAGGGGCCGATGCGCTGGATGTCGCAGATCACCGCCGGCACTTCGGCGTAGTAGCCCAGGCCGCTGAATTCGGCCATCAGCGAGATCCCCGGGCCGGAGGTCGCGGTCATCGCCCGGGCGCCGGCCCAGCCCGCGCCCATCACCATGCCGATGGCCGCCAGCTCGTCCTCGGCCTGGAGGATGGCGATCTTGCGCTCGCCGGTCTTCTCGTCCTTGCGGAACCGGTCGGCGTACTTGTCGAGGTACTCGCAGACACTCGATGAGGGGGTGATCGGGTACCACGCCGCGATCGTGCAGCCGCCCATGAGCGCGCCCAGCGCCAGCGACTCGTTGCCCTCGATCAGCATTTTGCCTTCGACCTTCCCGGTCATCGGCGCGACCTTGTATGCGTCGGTCTTCTTGTGGTTGTCCTTGCAGTAATCCAGGCCGACCTGGACCGATTTCATGTTCAGCGCGACAGCCTTGGGCTTGGTGCTGAACTGCTGCTTGAGGGCGTCCTCGATCTGCGTCAGCGGGATATCCAGCAGCCACGCCACCGCGCCCACGTAGATCATGTTGGTCAGGTATTTGCGCAGGTCGGGGTTGTCGATGTGCTCCTGGCCGAGCTTGTGGAAGGGGACGGCGTAGTAGTGGACGTCGTCTCGCTTCATGTTGCCGACCACCGGGTAGCTCTCTTCGTGGATCACCGCGGCCCCGGCGTTGACGCCGTGGATGTCGCGCTGCCAGGTGGTCGGGTTGAGCGCCACCAGCACGTTGACCTCAGCGTTGACGCACTGGTAGCCCTGGGGGCTGACGCGGATGTTGAACCACGTCGGGAGTCCCTCGATGTTGGAGGGGAATACGTTTTTGGGGGCCACCGGGATGCCCATCGAGAAGAGCGCTCGCGTCAGCACCAGGTTCGAGGACTGGCTGCCGGACCCGTTGATGGTGGCGGCCTGGAAGGTGAAATCGTTGACGATGGGCTTGGCTTCGCTGACAGCCTTCTCTTCTTCTTGGGCGAGCATCGTTTTACCTCTATAACGCCGTACGAATAAGAGTGTAGTAGCCCTCCGTATTCGGATGGCCCGTGGGGGAGCCATTAGAATCAGCCTGACAATGCGGTGGGCTCAGCGCATGTCTCAACTCGGCACCGAATCTGCGTTCGAGGTCCTGGCCCGGGCCAAGCGCCTCGAACAGCAGGGGGCCGAGGTCGTCCACCTCGAGATCGGCGAGCCTGACTTCGCCACGCCGGCCCACATCGTGGCCGCGGCCGAGGCCGCCATCGAGGACGGCTACACGCACTACACGCCCGCCGGGGGCATCCCCGAGGTCCGCGAAGCCGTGGCCGCCCACTACGCCGCCAGGATTGGCAACAACGTGGCCGCGGGCGAGGTGATCCTGACCCCCGGGAGCAAGAACATCCTCCTCTTCGCGATGCTGGCCCTGGTAGAGGCCGGCGACGATGTCATCATTCCCGACCCCGGCTACCCCATCTACCAGTCTTTGGTCGCGTTTATGGGCGCGAAGCCGGTCTCGCTGCCGCTGCGTGAGGCGAGTGGCTTCCGGTTCGACGGCGACGAGCTGGCCTCGCTGGTGACCGATAAGACCCGGATGATCATCCTCAATTCGCCGCAGAACCCGACCGGGGGCATCCTCCTCCAGGAGGACCTGGAGGCGGTCGCCGAACTGGCTGCAAAATACGACCTGTGGGTTGTATCGGACGAGATCTACTCCCAGATCGCCTACGAGGGTGAGGTGCCTTCGATCGCCTCGATTCCGGGGATGCGCGAACGGACCATCATCATGGACGGCCTCTCCAAGGCGTACGCCATGTGCGGCTGGCGGATGGGGATCGGGGTCGCCCCGGCGGAGCTGATCAAGGCCATGGAGACGCTGATGATCAACAGCAGCTCCTGCGCCACCGCCTTCATCCAGGTGGCAACGCTGGCGGCCCTTGACTCGCCCGACTCCGAGGTCTCGGTCAAGCGCATGGTCGACGAGTACCGGGCACGGCGCAACGCCATCGTTACCGGCCTCAACGGCATCCCGGGCGTCAGCTGTCACCGTCCCGGGGGCGCCTTCTACGTCTTCCCCAACATCACCGAAACGGGGATCGACCAAAAGGTCCTCGCCGACGCCCTGCTGGCCGACGCTGGGGTGGCGGTGCTGGCCGGGACCGCCTTCGGGGCGATGGGCAAGGGGTACCTGCGGCTCTCTTACGCCCAGGCGGTGCCGGTGCTGGAGCGAGGTGTCGAGAAGATCGGCGAATTCCTCGCCGGCGACGCCGCCGCCGGCCTGCGCCAGGCCGCCACCGTCGCCACGGGCTCCTGACCGCTCCGACCGACACTCGCCGGGCGGAGTCACCCCTGATCTCGCCTTCCCTCGACGAGGTGCGCCGGCTGGCGGCCGATTACAACCTCATCGCTGTCCACCGCCACGACCTCGCCGACACCGAGACCCCGGTGGCGGCGTACTGGCGCCTTAACCAGGACCGGCCTGGTTTTCTGCTGGAATCTGTGGAGGGGGGCGAGCGGCTCGGCCGTTTTTCGTTCATCGGGGGGGAGCCGCGCGCCGCGGTGACGATGAAGGATGGCCTGGCCACCGTTGAGGCGGGCGGGGAGGTGCGCCAGGACAGCTTCACCGACCCGATCAGCTACCTCGAGACCATGCTCGCCGACTGTCGTCAGGCTCCCGACCAGAGCCTTAGCGGGCGCTTCTCCGGCGGGCTGGTCGGCTATCTGGCCTACGAGGCGGCGCGATATTTCGAGACCCTTCCGGGGCCCCGCGAAAACAGCCTCGATGTCGCCGACGGCGTCTTCTTTCTCAGCGACAACCTGGTCGTCTTCGACCACCTTCTGCACCGGCGCACCATCATCGCCCACGTCCGCGCCGACCCCGGGGTGGACGTCGATGCGGCCTACGCCCAAGCTGTCACCAGGATCGAGGAGATGGCCGAGCGGCTCGAGAGCGGCGAGAGCCCGCCGGGGCCGGACTATGCCCCGAACGAGTCAAACGAGGGCGCGTGGAATGTAAAGGCAGACGAATTCAAAGCCATGGTGGAGCGCTGCAAGGAGTACATCCTGGCCGGAGACATCTTCCAGGTCCAGGTCTCGCGGCGGCTGGTGGTGCCGATGACCGCCCATCCCTTCTACCTCTACCGGGTGCTGCGCACCGTAAACCCGTCGCCGTACATGTACTACCTCAGGCTGCCGGGGCACGCCGGCGAGCGCCGTCGGGGGACCGCTATCGTGGGGACCTCGCCAGAGACGCTGGTGCAGGTCGAAGACGGCCGGGTCGAGTACCGCCCCATCGCCGGCACCCGCCGTCGCGGCCGCGACGATGCGGACGACGCCCGCCTCGAGGCCGAGATGGTGGGCTCCGAGAAGGAGCGCGCCGAGCACCTGATGCTGGTGGACCTGGGCCGCAACGACGTCGGTCGGTTCGCGGAGGTCGGCAGCGTGAAGGTTCCCGAGCTGATGTTCGTGGAGCGCTACTCGGCGGTCATGCACCTGGTCAGCCGGATCACGGCGAGGCTGGCCAAGGGTCGCAACAGCTTCGACGCCCTGCGCGCCTGCTTCCCGGCGGGCACCGTCACCGGCGCTCCTAAAATCAGAGCCATGGAGATCATCGCCGAGATGGAGACCGAGGCCCGGGGCGTTTACGCCGGGGCGGTCGGCTACATCGGGTTCGGGGGCAACCTCGACACCGCCATCGCCATCCGCACCGTGGTGGTGAAGGACCAGTTCGCCCATCTGCAGGCTGCTGGCGGCATCGTCGCCGACTCGTCGCCGGCGGAAGAGCTGCTCGAGACCGAGAACAAGATCGCCGCGCTAAAACGCGCGGTTGAGCTCGCTCACCAGCCGCGCCTGCCATGACCCGACGCCTGCTGGTCATCGACAACTACGACTCCTTCACCTACAACCTGGTGCAATACCTGGGCGAGCTGGGGCAGGAGCCGGAGGTGATCCGCAACGACGCCGCGACCATCGCTGAAGTCGCTGCCATGGGACCGTTGGGGATCGTGATCTCGCCCGGTCCCTGCACCCCGGCCGAGGCCGGCATCTGCACCGACCTGGTCCGCGAGCTGGGCGCGGAGACGCCGATCCTGGGGGTCTGCCTGGGCCACCAGTGCATCGGCGAGGCGTACGGTGGGAGGGTGGTCCGGGCGGCGCAAGTGATGCATGGCAAGCTGTCGCAGGTGGAGCACGACGGCCTGGGCGTCTTCGCTGGGCTGCCCAATCCGCTGACGGCGACCCGCTACCACTCGCTGGTGGTGGAGTCGGAGAGCCTTCCGGCAGCGCTGACGGCCACGGCGTGGACGCAGGCTGCTGACGATGGGCGCGTCCTGATGGGGATACGGCACCGGGAGTACCCCGTGGAGGGCGTGCAGTTCCACCCCGAGTCGATCCTCACCGACAACGGCCACGACCTCCTGCGCAATTTCATCGACCTCTGCCTTCAGCGCGCCGTGGTCCTCGCCTCAGCCCTGCACCGGCCGTGATCCTCGATGAAATCGTCGACCGCCAGCGCAGGGAGCTGGCCGCCAACCCGCCGGACGAGGGGCGCCTGCGCGAAACCGCAGCTGACGCGCCACCGGTCCTCGACTTCGTGGGGGCGCTCAAGGACGGGCCCGAGCCGGCGCTGATCGCGGAGTGCAAGAGGCGCTCCCCGGTCCGCGGTCTCCTCGATCCCTCGTACGACGTGGTGGCGCGAGCCCGCGCCTACGTCGAGGCGGGCGCGAGCGCGATCTCGGTGCTGACGAACGCCGATTTCGATGGCCGGCTCGATGATCTCGATCGAGCCCGCGCGGCAGCGAACGCGCCCGTGCTCCGCAAGGACTTCGTCATCGACCCCTTGCAGCTCCTCGAGGCCCGGGCCCACGGCGCCGATGCCGTCCTCCTGATCGCGCGGATCCTGGAGCCGGGCGGGCTGGCGCAGATGATGTCTCACTGCCGCGACCTCGGGATCCAGACGCTGGTCGAAGTTCACCACGAATCCGAGCTGGAGACGGCGCTGGCGGCCCGGCCCGACATGATCGGGGTCAACCAGCGGAACCTGGAGACCTTCGAGGTCAACCAAGGGCTGTTCGCCAGGGTGGCTCCCCAACTTCCCGCCGGCATGCCGATGATCGCGGAGAGCGGCTTCCACACCCGCGACGAAGTCCTCGCCGCGGCTGCCGCCGGGGCGCGCGCGGTCCTGGTGGGAGAGGCCCTCATGACAGCCGCGGATCCCGCCGCCAAGATCCGCGAGCTCCTCGGCGCCGAGGTCGCCAGCCGGTGAGGATCAAGGTCTGCGGCAACACCGCCGTCGACACCGCGATGGTGGCCGTTACCGCCGGCGCCGACATGCTGGGTTTCATCATGGTCGAGGGCACGCCCCGTACTGTGACGCCGGCGCGGGCGCGGGCGATTGCCGCCGAGATGCCTCCGGACGTGGACCTGGTGGGAGTCTTCGCAGACCGGCCTATCGGCGACGTGGCGGAGATCGCTGCCGAGGTCGGATTCACGGTGGTGCAGCTCCACGGTGGGGAGACCTGGGACGACGCCGCGGCGCTGGACCTGCCCGTGATCAAAGGCCAGCGGCTGGAGTCGGCCGGGGCGGCGGCCCGCGTCACCTGGCCTCCCGGCGGCCTCCTCCTGGTGGACGCCCATCGCCCTGACCTGCCCGGCGGAACTGGCCAGGTCTTTCCCTGGGAGTGGGCCGAGGACTTGGCCCTCCACTACCGGCTGATGGTTAGCGGTGGCCTGCACGCCCGCAACGTCGCCGATGCGGTGCGACACCTCCGGCCCTGGGGCGTCGACGCCTCCAGCCGCCTCGAGGCCAGCCCGGGAATCAAGGATCCCGGCAAGGTCCGCGAGTACGTCCGCGCCGCCCGGGCGGCGGAGATGGAGATGGCTCCCGTTGGCTGAGGCGAAGGCGGTCGCCGGGCGGTTCGGGAAGTTCGGGGGGCAGTACGTCCCGGAGACGCTGATGCCGGCCCTGGAGGAGCTGGAGGCGGCGCTCGCTTTGGCCCGCGCCGACAGCGCCTTCGCCGAAGAGCTGGAGGCGCTCAACCGCGACTTCGGCGGCCGGCCGACGCCGCTGTACCTGGCAGAGCGGATGTCCGAGCAGGCGGGGGAGGAGGTCTGGTTCAAGCGCGAGGACCTGCTGCACACGGGAGCCCACAAGCTCAACAACGCCCTGGGCCAGATCCTGCTGGCGCGGCGGATGGGCAAGACGCGGATCATCGCCGAGACCGGCGCCGGCCAACACGGGGTCGCCACGGCCACCGTCTGCGCCCGCTTCGGCATGACCTGCCTGGTCTACATGGGCGTCGAGGACATGCGTCGCCAGGCCCTCAACGTCTACAAGATGAAGCTCCTCGGCGCCGAGGTGGAGCCTGTCGAAACCGGCTCACAAACCCTCAAAGACGCCACCAACGCGGCCATCCGCGACTGGGTCACCAACGTTCGCGACACCCACTACATCATCGGGTCGGCGGTGGGACCGCACCCCTACCCGGAGCTGGTGCGGGACTTCCAGTCGGTCATCGGCCGCGAGGCTCGGGCCCAGTTCCTGCAGCGCCGGGGTGGGCTGCCGGGCACCGTGGTGGCCTGCGTCGGCGGCGGCAGCAACGCCATAGGCATCTTCCACGCCTTCCTCGACGACGCCGAGGTCGAGCTCCTGGGCGTCGAGGCCAAAGATGCCGGCTCGATCGTCGGCGGCAGGCCGGGTGTTCTGCACGGCTCTTTCAGCTACCTGCTGCAGGACAGCGATGGCCAGGTCGCAAAGACCCACTCCATCAGCGCAGGCTTGGACTACCCCGGGGTGGGGCCCGAGCACAGCCTGCTGTACGAGACCGGCCGTGCCACCTACGAGTCGATCACGGACCAGGAGGCGCTCGACGCCTTCCACCTGACCTGCCGGCTGGAGGGCATCATCCCCGCGCTGGAGAGCGCGCACGCAATCGCCCGCGCCATGAAAGGCGGGCTCAAGGCGCCTGTGCTGGTCTGCCTCTCGGGACGCGGCGACAAGGACATCGACACCGTCCGCGCCGCGGACAAATCGCGGACGTAAGGCGTCGCGATGAGCCGAATCTCCCCGCTGTTCGATCGCCTGCGTGCCGAGGACCGGCTCGGGCTCTTCACGTACATCACCGTCGGCTACCCAAAGCTGGATTCGACCCCGGACATCGCTCTGGCGCTGGCGGACGCGGGCGCCGACCTGGTCGAGCTGGGCATCCCATTCTCGGACCCCCTGGCCGAGGGCAGGACGATCCAGGCGACATCGCAGCGGGCCTTGGAGAACGGCGTCAACGTCGCCAGCTGCCTAAAGACTGCCTGGGCGATTCGTCAGCGCAGCGAGGTGCCGGTGGTTTTCATGGGCTACCTCAACCCCATCCTGGCCTACGGGGTAAAGCGTTTCACCGAGCACGCGGCCGACGTCGGTGTGGATGGGCTGATCATCGCCGACCTCTCCCTGGAGGAGACCGGCGAACTGCGCACGGCCTGCCAGGGTGACGGTCTCGACCTGATATTCTTCCTCGCTCCAACCAGCACCGAGGCGCGCATACGCTTGGTTGCGAAGGAGGCCACCGGCTTCATCTATTGCATATCGGTGACCGGCGTGACCGGCAGCCGGCAGACGATCGGGGCCGAGGTCGACAGCTTGCTAGGGAGAATTCGCGCCATGACGTCGACACCGCTGGCACTGGGATTCGGTCTCTCCAAGCCTGAGCACCTCCTCAGCCTCCATGGCAAAGTCGACGCCGCGATCGTGGGCAGCGCCCTTCTCGACGCCATCGGCAAGGGCGAAGACGACCCCGCCGCCGCCGGCGCCGAGTTCGTGCGCTGGATCCGGGGGACCGACTAGGTGGCAGCGGTCAGGGGCATCCGGGGCGCCACCACTGTCGAGAACGACACCGTCGGCGAGATCGAGGAGGCCACCGTTGAGCTGCTGCTGCAGCTGATCGACCTCAACGGCATCCAGCCGGCCGACATCGCGGGGGCCTGGTTCACCACCACCAGGGACCTGGCCTCCGAGTTCCCCGCGATCGCGGCTCGCAAGCTGGGCTGGACCGAGGTGCCGCTGCTCTGCGGCCACGAGATGAGTGTCGTCGACACCAACCCCCGCAGCATCCCCAGGTGCATCCGCGTGATGATCCTGCTCAACACCGACCGGCCGGCATCAGGCATGAAGTTCGTCTACCTACGGCGGGCGGCGCAGATCAAAGCCGACCTCGATCGCCTCAGCGCGGGCCATGGGGACGAGTAGTTGATCGTCGTCATGAACAAGGCGGCGACCCACGAGCAGGTCGAGCGCGTCGTCCATCAGATCGAGGCGCTCAACTTCAAGGCCCACCTCTCCGAGGGCGAGACCGCGACCGTGATCGGCGTGATCGGGCCCAACGCCATCGAGATCAAAGACAGCCTCGTGCACCTCGACGGGGTGGCCCAGATCATCCCCATCACCAAGCCCTTCAAGCTATCCGGCCGTGAGTGGCACCCAGATGACTCGGTGTACAAGATCGGCGGCGTCGAGATCGGCGGGGACAGCATCTTCGTGATCGCCGGCCCCTGCGCCGTGGAGAGCCGGGAGCAGCTGATGTCGACCGCGGAGGCGGTCAAGGCCTCGGGCGCCCACTTCCTTCGCGGCGGCGCCTTCAAACCGCGGACCTCGCCCTACACCTTCCAGGGGATGGGCCTCCACGGGCTCAAGCTGCTCGAGGAAGCCCGCGCCGCCACCGGCCTGCCGGTGATCACCGAGGTGATGGCGCCCCACGACGTCGAGGCCGTCGCCGCCTCCGCCGACATCCTCCAGATCGGCGCGCGCAACATGCAGAACTACAACCTGCTCTTCGAGGTCGGCCAGGTGCACAAGCCGGTGATGCTCAAGCGCGGTCTGTCGGCGACCATCGAGGAGTGGCTGCTGGCCGCCGAGTACATCCTCAGCCGGGGCAATTACCAGGTCATCCTCTGCGAACGCGGCATCCGGACCTTCGAGACCATGACCCGCAACACCCTCGACCTCAACGCGGTGCCGGTGGTCCGCGAGCTCTCCCACCTGCCCATCGTGGTCGACCCCAGCCACGGCACAGGCAGCTGGCGCTGGGTGGAGGCGATGGCCTGCGCCGGCGTCGCCGCCGGGGCCCACGGCCTGATGATCGAGGTACACCCCAACCCCGCCGAGGCGTATTCCGACGGCCCCCAGTCGCTCAAGTTCGACAACTTCGCCAAGCTGATGGGCTCGGTGAAAAAGGTGTCGGAAGCGGTGGGCCGCTCGCTGGCCTGAGTGGCGCCGGAGGCCTCAACTAGATAATCAGCCCATGCAACGCGTAGCCATCGTGGGCCTGGGACTGATCGGAGGATCGCTTGGCCTCGCCTTGCGCAAGGCGCTGCCCGAAGTCGAGGTCATCGGCGTGGCCCGGCGTCAGGAGACAGCAGAACTGGCCGAGCGCATGGGCGCGGCGAGTCGCGCAGGCACCGACCTGGCTGCTCTCTCGGAGGTGGACCTGGTCGTCCTGGCGTGCCCGCTGGCGGTGACGGCCGCCGTCCTAAAAGACTGCAAGCCGCACTTGGCGGAGGGCGCCAGGGTCACCGACGTCGGGTCGGTCAAGGCGTCTGTGGTGGCCCACGCGCGGGCCGCCCTGGACCCCCAGCGCAACCCCTTCCTCGGCGGCCACCCGATGGCGGGCAAGGAGGTCAGTGGCATTGAGAACGCCGAGGCCGACCTCTTCCGCGGCCGGGCCTGGGCATACACTCCGCACGACGCGGGCGCCGCCGAGCCCTTCGCCGATTTCCTTGACGCCGTCCGCGCGATCGGGGCGCATCCGCTCAACCTCTCGCCCGAACAGCACGACCGCTATGTGGCGCTGGTCAGCCACATTCCCTACCTGGTCAGCTCGGCCTACCTGCTGTCGGTGGGCCGGGAGCCGGATTGGGAGCGTGCCTCGGAGCTGGCCTCCTCCGGCTTCCGCGACGTCAGCCGGCTCGGCGCGGGCGACTCCGAGATGTACGCCGCCATCACCGAGGCCAACCGCGAGGAAGTGCTGCGGGCATGGGCAGCACTTCGAGCCGCGCTGGCGGAGATAGAGGGCGCCATCGAGGGCAGCGATGGGGCCGCCCTGCTCGACCTTCTGCTGGCGGCGCGCCAGACCCGGCAGGAGTGGAGCGCCGGCCAGGAGGACGTGTGAGTTCAGCCCGGCAGGTGCTGCCGGCTGCCAGGATCCGGGGCCGGGTCGCGGTTCCCGGCGACAAGTCGATCTCACACCGGGCACTGGTACTCGCGGCGATTGCCGACGGCCACTGCACGATCACGGGGCGCGCGGTTGGCGAGGACCAGGACTCGATGGTCGCCTGCCTCCGCGCCCTGGGGGTGAGGGTGGAGGACGACGGTGCCAGGACCTCGGTGTCCGGCGTCGGACTTCGTGGCCTCCGATCGCCGGAGGCGGAGCTCGACTGCGGCAACTCCGGCGCCACGATGCGGTTCCTGACCGGGTTGCTGGCGGGCGTCCCGGGCGTCGAGGCCACCCTTGTCGGTGACGCGTCGCTGAGCCGCCGCCCCATGGCCAGGGTTGCTGAGCCCCTGCGGCGCATGGGAGCCGACGTCGGCACCTCGCCGTCCGGGCTGCCACCAATCTCTGTGCACGGACAGCAGCTGCGCGGCGCCGACCATCACCTCGCCGTCGCCAGCGCGCAGTTGAAGACGGCGATCCTGCTGGCCGGGTTGAACGCCGACGGGCAGACATTTATCGTCGGGCGCGACACCGGTCGCGACCACACTGAACGGATGCTGCGCATGCTGGGGGTCGACATCGAGTCGGGGGACGCCATCCGGCTGCGCCCACCGGCGGCCATCCCCGCGTTCGAGATCGAGGTGCCCGGGGATCCTTCCTCGGCGGCGTTCTGGCTGGTCCTGGCGGTCGCGCACCCCGATGCCGAGGTGGCCGTCACCGGCGTCGACCTCAACCCCACCCGCGCCGCCTTCCTTACGGTCCTGCGCCGGATGGGCGCCGAGATCGAGGTCGGCGATGAAGCCGCCGCCGCCGGTGAGCCCACCGCGACGCTAACGGCGCGCAGCTCGCAACTCCGGGCCACCGAGATCGAGCCGGAGGAAGTTTCGGCCCTGGTCGATGAGATCCCGATCCTGGCCGTGGCGGCGGCGTGCGCCGTGGGCAGCAGCGCTTTCCGTGGCCTTGGTGAGCTCCGGCTGAAGGAGACGGATCGACTGGAGGCGGTGGCCACCCAACTCAGGTTGATGGGAATGACGGTCGCGGTCGAGGGTGATGACCTCCTCATCACCGGCAGGCGTGGCCTGCGAGGTGCGCGGGTGTCCTCACGCGGCGACCACCGGATGGCCATGAGCCTGGCGGTGGCGGCGTCGCTGGCTTCAGGCGAAAGCGAGATCGAAGGAGCGGAGGCGGCCTCGGTCTCTTACCCGGGCTTCTTCGAGGTCCTCGACCAGTTGGCCGGCGCCCATTAGTGCCCCACGGCGTTAGTTCGTGACCCATCAGGCCGCTCCAGTGACGGCGGCAGCCCATCTACGGCGGGTACCGGCCTCCCAACGGACCAGTCCGTTGACGCCCTCGCCGTGCAGAGCGACACGGGCCGCGTATTTGCCTACTGCTTTGGGGGAGATCTGTATACCTCAGGCGACGGGGGGGTAAGACCTGGGGCTTCCTGAGCTCTTCTCTGCGCTCGCAATAGCCGCAGCGAGAAACCGGGCCTCGTGGACTTCTTGTCCCACGTCACTTCGTGCCCAGGACACGTTCCACGGGGCACCCGTTCGCGCGTAGTCCGTCAGAACAGAATCTGACCGAGTTCGTGGTAAGATCGCAACTCCAATCGAATAGAGCGACGACGGGGAGTAGTAGAGGCCCTGGAAGGCTAAAGCGAGCCGGGTTTGGTGCAAGCCGGCAGCCAGTAAGGATCTCGAACTCGCCCCCGAGCAGCCGATCGAAAGCCCCTTGGGGCAAGTAGCAGCGGCCGGAGTGGTCCTCGATACCGGACCTAAGAGTGGTTAGCTCTGAGCTAGCAATGCGGGTGGTACCGCGGGATTTCCATGAAGTCTCGTCCCAGGTTTCTTAGGGACGGGGCTTTTTTTGTTACCCGTAGGTCCCTACCACCCGAACCAGAGGAGGCACCAGATGACTGAGAAGAAGAAGGAGAAGCTCAAGCTCCAGGCTCGAATGTTCGACATGGGCCATGCGCCCAAGGAGCGAGTGGCCAATCGCGTCTTCGAAAGGGTGAACCGGGACGGCAAGACGCCCACCGACGAGCGCCTGCACGAGATCCTGGCTGACGAGCACACGCGGGAAGACATCCAAGAGATCTACGGCTAAACGGACGGGTAACCGGGATGGCCACTGAGATCACCACGAGCACGCCCTCGAGCAACGGAGCCAGCACAGGAGGTAGCGATATGTCGACGCCCAGGATTCTCACCGGCGCCGAGATCGTACTCGAGTGCCTGCTCCGTGAAGACGTGGACACGATCTTCGGCTACCCCGGCGGCGCCAACCTGCCCCTGTACCAGCAGCTGCCCAAATACGCTGACCGTATCCAGCACGTCCTGGTGCGCCACGAGCAGGGCGGCGCCCACGCCGCCGACGGGTACGCTCGCAGCAAGCGCGGGACTGTCGGCGTGGTCTGGGCCACCAGCGGTCCTGGGGCTCTCAACCTGGTCACCGGTCTCTGCACCGCCTTCCTGGACTCCGTCCCGGTGGTGGCCATCACTGGCCAGGTGCCGACCTCAGCGGTGGGCACCGACGCCTTCCAGGAATCGGACGTCATCGGCACCACCATGTCCGTGGTCAAGCACAGCTACCTGGTCACCGACATCCACGACCTGGCCCAGACGATCAAGGAGGCCTTCTACATCGCGCGCACGGGGCGTCCCGGCCCGGTCCTGATCGACCTGCCCAAGGACGTCCAGCAGGCCTCGATCGAGTTCGTCTACCCCGAGGAGCCGGTGCGACTGCGCTCCTACAACCCCACCTACAGGGGCAACCCGGTGCAGCTCAAGAAGGTGGTGGAGTTGATCAAGGGGGCGAAGCGCCCGATGATCCTGTGCGGCCGTGGCGTCCTGATCTCGGGCGCCGAGGAGAAGCTGATCGAGCTCTCCCACAAGGCCAACATCCCCGTCGGCTGGACCCTTTTGGGCACCGGCGCCTACCCGGTCCGCGACCCGCTGGCGCTGCAGATGGTTGGCTTCATGGGCGCCGGCTATACCAACAAGGCCGTCAACGGCTCGGACCTGCTGATCATGATCGGGATGCGCTGCGACGACCGCGTCACCACCAAGATCGAGAGCTTCGCGCCCAACGTCGAGAACATCGTCCACATCGACATCGACCCCGCCGAGATCGGCAAGAACCTCAAGCCCCAGGTGCCGATCGTGGGCGACGCCAAGTCGGTCCTGACCGACCTGATCCCGCTGGTGGAACCGAAGTGGGAGCAGGAGTGGCTGACCCAGATCGAGCAGTGGAAGGAGGAGCACCCCGTCCGCTTTGTCAACAACACCGGCCTGCTGCAGCCGCAGGAAGTACTGATCGAGATGTACAAGCGCTGTGAGTCGGAGGCGATCGTGGTCGCCGACGTCGGCCAGAACCAGATCTGGGCGGCGCTCTGGTTCGACTACGACAAGCCGGGGCTGTTCCTCAACTCCGGCGGCACCGGATGCATGGGCTTCGCCTTCCCGGCGGCGATGGGCGCCAAGTTCGCCAACCCTGACAAGACCGTCTTCTGCGTCACCGGCGAGGGCGGATTCGTGATGAACCAGCAGGAGCTGGCCACGGTGGCGGAGCACAACGTCGACATCAAGATCCTGATCCTCAACAACTACTCGCTGGGTATGGTCCGCCAGTTCCAGGACGATTTCTATGGCGGCATCCGTTCCCAGATCGACCTCAGCCAGGGACCTGACTTCGTCAAGCTGGCCGACGCCTACGGCATCAAGGCCATGCGCACTGACAAGGCCAAGGACGTGGCTGGGATGCTCGACGAGGCCCTCGCCCACAAGGGCCCGGTGCTGATGGAGTACGTCATCGACCCCGACGCCAACGTCTATCCGATCGTGCCCCTCGGCAAGGGGCTGCTCGAGTTCGTGGAGGCCCAGTAATGACCAAGGACGACCAGACCAAAGGTTCTGGCGACGGCCAGCAGACCAAGGGCGGCGGTCACCCCGATCACCGCTTGGGGAGCAACTGATGTCCCAGGCTCGTTTGCTGTCCGTCCTGGTCGAGAACCAGCCCGGGGTCCTGCAGCGAGTGGCGTCGATGATCCGACGCCGCGGCTTCAACATCGACTCGCTTTCGGTCGGCCCCACTGACGATCCGTCGGCGAGCCGGATGACGATCACCGTCCACGTCGGCAAGGCGGCGGCGGAGCAGGCGATGAAGCAGCTCTACAAGCTGGTCGACGTGATCAAGATCGACGACATCACCAATGAGCGCGTGGTCGCCCACGAAATGCTGCTGATCAAGATCAATTCGCCGGCGCGCTCGAGGCGGGACGTCCTCGACATCGTCGACATCTTCCGCGGCCGGGTTGTCGACGTGGCCACCGGCACCATCATCGTCGAGGTCACCGGCAGCGCTGAAAAGATCGACAACTTCCTGGAGTTGGTCCAGCCCTTTGGCATCAAGGAGGTGGCGCGCAGCGGCGCCGTCGCCATGGTGCGAGGCAACCAGGCCCGCCTGAAGGTGGTCGATCACGGCGACCGCGAAGAGGCCCCGGCCCATGGTGTGGGCACCGTCTTCCCCGGCAAGAAACTCCGGCCCACCGGGACCGCGGGCGACACCACCGGCGCGATCTGAGAGGAGGAACCTGATGACGGCAAAGATGTATTACGACACCGACGCCAACCCCGAGTCCCTGGCCGGGCAGCGGATCGCGATCCTGGGGTTCGGTTCGCAGGGCCATGCCCACGCGCTCAACCTCAAAGAGTCAGGACATGACGTGGTCGTAGGCCTTCAGCCGAGCAGCAAGAGCCGCGCCGCCGCCGCCGATGCGGGCCTCACGGTGATGACACCCGAAGAGGCCGTCAAGGGCGCCGACGTGGTCATGGTGCTGGTGCCGGACACGTCGCAGGCCGACCTCTACGAGAAGGAAATCGCTCCCAACCTCAAGGACGGCGCGATGTTGATGTTCGCCCACGGCTTCAACATCCACTTCAACCAGATCGCGCCGCCGGCAACTGTGGACGTCAGCATGGTCGCGCCCAAGGGCCCCGGCCACCTGGTCCGCAGCACCTTCGTCAGCGGCCAGGGGGTTCCCTGCCTCTTCTCGGTGCACCAGGACGCCACCGGCAACGCCCGAGCCCGCACCCTGGCATACGCCCGCGGCATTGGCGGGACCAGGGCCGGGGTGCTCGAGACCACCTTCAAGGAAGAGACCGAGACCGACCTCTTTGGCGAGCAGGCCGTCCTCTGCGGCGGTGTGACGTCGATGGTGAAGGCCGGATTTGAGACCCTGGTCGAGGCCGGCTACCAGCCCGAGTTGGCCTACTTCGAGGTGATGCACGAACTCAAACTGATCGTCGACCTGATGTACCAGGGCGGCATGAACTACATGCGCTACTCGGTCAGCGACACCGCCGAATTCGGAGACTACGTCAGCGGGCCGCGGATCATCAACGAGCAGGTGCGCGAGACCATGCGCCAGGTCCTCCGCGAGATCCAGGACGGCACCTTCGCCAAGAACTGGATCGCCGAGAATGCCAACGGCCGCCCCAATTTCCTCGAGTTCAAGCAGGCCGACCAGCACCACCAGATCGAAGAAGTGGGCAAGGAGCTGCGCTCCAAGATGAGCTGGCTGGGGGCCAAGGAAGCCCCGGATGTAGAGCGGGCCAAGGAACCGGTATGAGTGGCGTACAGAACGGAAGTGACCCTGCAGTAGGCCCCCAGTCCCTGGGGGAGGCCCTCCACGACGGACGCACCGATGAGGGCGCGCCCGAAGACCAGCTGATCATCTTCGACACCACGCTGCGCGACGGCGAGCAGTCGCCGGGGGCGGCCATGAACATCGACCAGAAACTGCAGGTCGCTCAGCAGCTGGAGCGACTCGGCGTCGACGTCATCGAGGCCGGCTTCCCCAACTCCTCGCCGGGTGACTTCTCCGCGGTCAGCGCTATCGCCGAGACCATCGAGAACGCCACCGTCGCCGGCCTGGCCCGGATCTGGCCTGAGGAGGACATCCTCAAGGCTGCCGACGCGCTCACCGGCGCCGGGAAGCCGCGCATCCACACTTTCGTCGGCACCAGCCCGCTGCATCGCGACATGGTCAGCTGGGCCAAGACTCCCCAGGAGATCCTCGACCGCGCCGTCGAGGCCGTGAGGACGGCCAAGTCGTTCGTTCAGGATGTCGAGTTCTCGCCGATGGACGCCAGCCGCACCGAGAAGGAATACCTTGTCGACATCATCGCCGCCACCATCGAGGCTGGTGCCACCACCATCAACGTGCCCGACACGGTGGGCTACGCCACCCCGGCCGAGTGGGAGGCGCTGATGGGCTACCTCTACCACAAGGTGCCGGCGCTCTCGAACGTAGTCCTGTCAGTGCACTGCCACGACGACCTCGGGATGTCGGTCGCCAACTCGCTCTCGGCGGTGCTCGCAGGGGCGCGCCAGATCGAAGGCTGCATCAACGGCATCGGCGAGCGGGCGGGCAATGCGTCGGTCGAGGAGGTGGCGACCACGGTGCGCTTGCGTCCGGATATCTATGGGGTCTGGACCAAGATCGACCACAGCCAGATCTACCGCACCAGCCGGCTGGTCAGCCAGCTCACCGGCATGATGGTCCAGCCCAACAAAGCGGTCGTCGGCGCCAATGCCTTCGCCCACGCCTCCGGCATCCACCAGGACGGGGTGCTCAAGAACACCCAGACCTTCGAGATCATCAACGCCGCCGACGTGGGCACCGAGAGCAAGCTGGTGCTGGGCAAGCTCTCCGGCCGCCATGCCTTCCGGGTGCGGCTCGAGGAGATGGGCTATCAGCTCGGCGATGAGGAGTTCAAGAGCGCTTTCCGGCGCTTTAAGTCTCTGGCCGACAAGAAGAAGGAGGTCACCGACCGCGATCTCGAGTCGATCGTGGCCGACGAGGCGCGGATGGCCGCGGAGACCTTCAAGCTCGAACACCTCCAGGTCAGTTCGGGCACCAGCCTCAAGCCTACCGCGACGGTACGGATCACGTTCGAGGATGGCGGCAGCAAGGAGGCCACATCGCTGGGCGACGGCCCCGTCGACGCGGCCTATCGCGCCATCAACGAGATCGTGCAGCTGCCCAATGAGCTGAAGGAGTTCCGGGTCCAGGAGGTCACCGCGGGCATCGATGCAGTCGGCGAGGTCAACGTCCGGGTCCGCCGCGGTTCGGACGTCGCATCCGGCCACGGCGCTGACACCGACATCCTGGTCGCCGCGGCGCGAGCTTACCTCAACGCCCTCAACAAGCTGGTAGGGATGGACGCGGAGCCGCGGATCAAGCCCGAGGATTCGGCCGCGGCGCAGCCCGCGGCGGCGGCCGGCACTCCCTAGCGCTTCGTAGACTCAAGCGTGACCTCTGCGCGAACGCTGTTCGAGAAGATCTGGGACGCCCACCTGGTGCACGCGCCGGAGGGCCAGCCCGCGCTGGTCTATGTCGACCTCCACCTGGTCCACGAGGTGACCTCGCCGCAGGCCTTTCAGGGCTTGCGCCTGGCCGGTCGGAAGGCTCGCCGCCCCGAGCAGGCGGTGGCCACCATGGACCACAACGTCCCCACAATTAACCAGAGCGCCCCGATCGCCGACGAGATCAGCCGCAAGCAGGTCGAGACGCTGCGGCAGAACTGCGACGACTTTGGCGTGACCTGCTTTGGCCTCGGCCATCGTTACCAGGGCATCGTCCATATTATTGGCCCCGAGCTGGGGCTCACTGTCCCCGGCACGGTGATCGCCTGTGGTGACAGCCACACCAGTACCCACGGCGCTTTCGGGGCCTTCGCGCTCGGCATCGGCACCTCGGAGGTCGAGCACGTGCTGGCGACCCAATGCCTGCGCCTCAACCGTCCCAAGACGATGGAGGTGCGGGTCGACGGCGAGCTGCCGGTGGGCGTCACCGCCAAGGACGTTGCGCTCGGGATCCTGAACCGCATCGGCGTTGATGGCGGCAACGGCCACGTGTTGGAGTACACCGGGTCGACCCTCCGCGCGATGTCGATGGAGCAGCGTATGAGCGTTTGCAACATGACGATCGAGGGTGGCGGGCGCGCCGGCATGGTGGTGCCGGACGAGACCACCTTCGCGTACCTGAAGGGTCGGCCATATGCGCCCGCGGGCCATGACTGGGAGGAGGCCGTTGCCTACTGGCGCACGCTCCAGACCGACGAGGGCGCCACCTACGACAAGAGCATCCACATCGACGCTACCAAGCTGGTGCCGTACGTGACCTGGGGGACCAACCCGGCGCAGTCGGTGCCGGTGACCGAAGCGGTGCCGAGCCCCAACGACTTTGCCGACGGCGCCGAGCGCGAGTCGGCGGCTCGGGCGCTGGAGTACATGGCGCTGACCGCCGGCACCCGGATCCAGGACATCGCCATCGACCGCGTCTTTATCGGCTCCTGCACCAACTCGCGGATTGAGGACCTCCGTGCCGCGGCAGCCGTTGTCGAAGGCCACCGGGTGGCGGCGACCGTGCAGGCGATGGTGGTGCCGGGGTCGGCGCAGGTCAAGGCGCAGGCCGAGGCCGAGGGCCTGGATCGCGTCTTCAAGGACGCCGGCCTGGACTGGCGCGAGGCCGGCTGCTCGATGTGCCTGGGCATGAACCCCGACATCCTGCTGCCGGGGGAGCGCTGCGCCTCGACCAGCAACCGCAACTTCGAGGGCCGGCAGGGCCGGGGAGGGCGGACCCACCTGGTCAGCCCGGCGATGGCCGCCGCCGCCGCCATCGAGGGCCACTTCATCGATGTGCGCAAGCTTGGCGCGCTGGCCGGAGCGGGGCGATGAAGCCGTTCGTCAAGGAGACCGGGATCGCGGTGCCACTCAACCGCGCCAACGTCGACACCGACCAGATTATCCCCAAGCAGTTCCTCAAGCGCATCGAGCGTATCGGCTACGGCCCCTTCCTGTTCTTCGACTGGCGGTACAACCAGGACGGCACCGACAAGCCCGACTTCATCCTCAACCGCGAGCCCTACCGGGGCGGTCGGGTCCTGATCGGCGGCCGCAACTTTGGCAGCGGCTCCAGCCGCGAGCACGCCGTCTGGGCGCTCGACAACTTCGGCTTCCGCGCCGTCATCGCCCCCTCGTTCGCCGACATCTTCCACGGCAACTCGGGCAAGGAGGGCCTCCTCACCGTCGAGCTCCCCGAGGCGGCGGTCAATGCGCTGGCATCGCGCGCCGAGGAGGAGCCTGGGATCGAGGTCACCGTCGACCTAAAGAGCCAGACCGTGACCATGGCCGACCTGACCTACAGCTTCGAGATCGATGCCTTCCTCAGGAACTGCCTGTTGGAAGGCCTCGACGATATTGGCCTTTCGCTCAAGGACGAGAACAGGATCACCATTTTCGAGGCCACGCGTCCGAGTTGGATGCCGACTACCCGTCGCCATGTCCCTGCTTAGCGCATGACCAAGCGCGTGGTGGTTCTGCCCGGCGACGGGATCGGCCCCGAGGTCACGTGCGAGGCCACGGGCGTCCTTGAGAAGGCCTGCGCAGCGGCAGGCGTCGAGCTGACTCTCGAGGAGCGCCGGATGGGCGGCGCCGCCATCGACGCCGATGGCACACCGCTCTCCGAGGCGACGCTGGAGGCCTGCAAGTCGGCCGACGCGGTCCTGCTGGGCGCAGTCGGCGGCCCCAATTGGGACCACTTGACCGGGGCCATGCGCTGCGAGTCCGGGCTGCTCCGTCTGCGCAAGGGCATGGGCGTCTTCGCCAATCTCCGCCCAGTGAAGGTGCATCCATCGCTGGCCGCGCGGTCGACCCTCCGCGAGGAGGTGGTCGACGGCGTCGACCTGGTCGTGGTCCGCGAGCTCACCGGCGGCATCTACTTCGGCCAGCCCCGCGGCCGCAGCGGCAGCGGCGAAAGCGAGACCGCCACCGATACCATGGTCTACAGCCGTGCCGAGATCGCCAGAGTCGCTCGCGCCGCCTTCGAGCTGGCGCGCGGTCGCCGTCGGCTGGTCACCTCCGTCGACAAGGCGAATGTCCTGACCAGCTCGCAGCTCTGGCGCCAAGTCGTCACCGAGGTGGGGGCGGAGTATCCCGACGTGACCCTGGAGCACCAGTTGGTCGACGCCTGCGCCATGCGCCTGATCCGTGCGCCCAAAGAGTTCGACGTTGTCGTCACCGAGAACCTCTTCGGTGACATCCTCACCGACGAGGCCAGCATGCTCAGTGGCTCGCTGGGAATGCTGCCATCGGCGAGCCTGGGGGAGGCGGGGGCTCCGGGCCTCTACGAGCCCATCCACGGCAGCGCTCCCGACATTGCCGGCAAGGGACTGGCCAACCCACTGGGCGCAATCGCCAGCGTCGCCATGATGCTTCGGCTCTCGCTCGGCCACGAGGCGGCGGCCGCTGTCGTCGATGCCGCCGTCGACGCTGTGGTCCGCGCCGGCACTCTGACAGCGGACCTGGGCGGCTCGGCGTCCACCGCCGAGGTCGGTGCCGCCGTGGTTGCCGCGCTGCAGGTCGGCGCCGGGGCGGCCCCGCAATGAGCACCCGGAAGGGTCCCAAGCTGGAGCTCTACGACACCACCCTCCGGGACGGCGCGCAGGGCCCGGGCATCTCGTTCAGCGTCTCCGACAAGCTCAAGATCACCACCAAGCTGGATGAGCTGGGGATGACCTACATCGAGGGTGGCTGGCCCGGCTCCAACCCCAAGGACTCCGAGTACTTCCACGAGATGAAGTCGGTGAAGCTGGAGCACGCCATCCTGGCGGCGTTCGGCGCGACCCGGCGGCCCGGGATCAAAGCTGGCCAGGACGCAGGCCTGAAGCGGCTGCTCGATGCCCGAACGCCTGTCGTCACCCTGGTCGGCAAGACGTGGGACCGGCAGGTGGCGGACGTCATCCGGACGACGAGGGAAGAGAACCTGAAGATGATCAAGGAGTCGATCGAGCTGCTGGTCAAGTCGGGACGGGTGGCGATGTTCGACGCCGAGCATTTCTTCGACGGCTACGAGTCCAACAGCGAGTACGCCATCCGCTGCGTCGAGGTGGCGCTGGCGAGCGGCGCGACCCGCGTCATCCTCTGCGACACCAACGGCGGCACCCTGCCCCACCGCCTGGCGGAAATTGTGAGCGACCTGGTGTCCCGCGCCGGCGCTGTCGTTGGCATCCACTGCCATGACGACGCCGGGGTGGCGGTCGCCAACTCGCTGGAGGCGGTTCGCTGCGGGGTGGTCCAGGTCCAGGGCTGCATGAACGGCTACGGCGAGCGCTCGGGCAACGCCGACATGACCACGGTGATCCCAAACCTGCAGCTGAAGATGGGGCACTCGCTGCTGCCGGCGGCCAAGCTGCGCGGGCTGGTGGAGGCGTCCCAATACGTGGGCGAGCTGGCCAACGTCGCCCCCAACCCCGCCAAGCCGTACGTCGGCGAAGGCGCCTTCACGCACAAGGGCGGCCAGCATGTCGACGCCATGATGAAGGCGCAGTACACCTATCAGCACGTCGACCCGGCACAGGTCGGCAACCGCAGCCGCATCATCGTCAGCGACCAGGCCGGGCGCAGCAACGTGATTTTCAAAGCCCAGGAGTTCGGCATAGATCTCAAGGGCGACAAGGCCTTTGCCCGCCGACTCGCCGATGAGGTCAAGCGCTTGGAGCACAAGGGTTACTCGTTCGAGGGCGCCGAGGCGTCGTTCGAGATGGTCATCCATCGCGCCCGCGGCCGCAAGCCGACCTTCGAGCTGGTCGACTTCATCGCCTTGGTGGAGCAGCGCGAAGGCAACCCGCTGGTGAGCGAGGCCACCGTGAAGGTGCGCGTCGGCGACAAGGTGGTGCACACCGCGGCAGAGGGCAACGGACCCGTGAACGCGCTTGACGCGGCCCTGCGCAAAGCCCTGCTGCCCTCGTACCCAGAGATCGACGCGATGCGGCTCTACGACTACAAGGTGCGCGTCCTCGACGAGTCCGACGGCACGGCTGCTGGGGTGCGCGTGCTGATCGAGTCCGGCGACCACCGTCAGCGGTGGAGCACGGTGGGCTGCTCGACCAACATCATCGAGGCCAGCTGGCTGGCGCTCTCCGACGCCTTCGAGTACGGCTTGCTCCGAGCCCGCGATGGCGCCGGGCGGCGGAAGCCGCGGAAGCCTTAGCCTGCCGGTCGCTGACTCGCCCGGCCATACCAGGGACGCGTAAGCTAGCTGCGTGACCAGCTCGCCGCCCTTCGGGTTGCCCAGCCAGGCCGCCCTCGATTCGCGCGAGGTGCCCGCGCCGGCCGTGGGAGGGCGCGGAATGGTCTGCTCGCCCAACCACCTGGCCAGCGCTGCCGGCCTTGACGTGCTCAAGGCAGGAGGCAACGCCGTCGACGCCTGCGTTGCCGTCAACGCCGTGCTCCAGGTGGTGTACCCGCCGACGTGCCACCTCGGCGGCGACGGCTTCTGGATGATATGGCTTGCCGGCGAGCAGGAACTGCTGGGTTTGAACGGCAGCGGTCCGGCGGCGGCGGCCGCCTCAGCGGAGGCGCTGCTGGCCGCGGGCCATTCGACAATGCCCCAGCGCGGACCGCACACGGTTACCGTCCCCGGCTGCGTCGATGCCTGGAGCGAGGTCCTCGCCCGCTGCGGAACGTTGGGACTGGATCGCCTGCTGGCTCCGGCTGAGCGGTTCGCCCGCGAAGGCTTTCCGCTCAGCCCTAAGGCGGCGCTCTGGATTGGCTTGTTCCCCTCGCTGACACCGGTCGACGAGTTCTGGCGCAACACCTACTGGCCGCAAGGCCGGGCCCCCGAGGCAGGTGAGAACTTCCGCCAGCCCGACCTCGCCTCCACGTACCGCGGGTTGATGGAAGGCGGGCGCGACGCTTTCTATGACGGCGAGCTGGCGGAGCGAATCTGCGCCCGCGTGCAGGAGCTTGGTGGGCCGCTCGCTCTCGACGATCTACGCGGGTATCGCTCGGAGTGGGTCGAGCCTGTGCTTTCGACCTACCGCGGCCGGACCATCGCCCAGATGCCGCCCAACAGCCAGGGCACCACCCTGCAGCTCATCCTCAACCTGCTGGAGCTCGAGGGCGAGCTGCCCGCACGCGGCGTCGAGCGGCATGACCTGATGCTCAGGGCCAGCGCCGCCGCCTATGACGAACGGGACAGGACCGTGACCTGCCCCAATTGGATGGAAGCGCCGCTGAACGCACTCGCGGACGGCGGCACCGCGGCTCGAGTGCGGGCCGGGATGGCGGGCGCCCGGGCCGGCGCCCCCGCTGATGGCGACACCGCCTATTTCTGCGCCGTCGACGAAGCGGGCAACTGCTGCTCGGCGATCCAGAGTCTTTACTTCGGCTTCGGCTCGGGCATCGTCGTGCCCGACACCGGGATCCTGCTGCAGGCACGCGGCGCTTTCTTCAGCCTCCAGCCCGGCCACATCAACCGGCTCGAGGGCGGCAAACGCACCCTCCATACCCTGATGCCGGGCATGGTCCTGCGAGACGGATCCCCGTGGCTGGTGCACGGGGCCATGGGGGGCAACCCCCAGGCCCAGATCAACGCCCAGCTGCTGACCAGCGTCATCGACGATGGTTTTGACGTCTCCGCAGCCGTCAGCGCCCCCCGCTGGACGCTGGGGCCGATCGCGACGGATGACCCGGCCAACACCGTCAACCTGGAGCCGGGGCTGGACGACGAGGTCGAGCAGCTCACGAGCTGTGGCTGGGCTGCCCGGCTGGTGGAGCACCGCGACGCCTTCGGCCACGCGCACATGATCGAGATCAACGACGGCGAGCTCCGTGGCGCCGCTGATCCCCGGGCGGAGTCGCTGGCGGCGGCGTGGTGAGGCGCCCTGGCGCCGGTCGCTAGACTACCGGCATGCTGGAGCTTCGCCCCTCCAAGATCGTGGCCGTGGGGCGCAACTACGTCGCCCACGCCCGGGAGCTGGGCCACGAGGTTCCCACCGAACCGCTGATCTTCCTGAAGCCGGCTTCGGCGATCGTGGGAGACGAGGACGACGTCGTCTACCCGAAGGCCAGCCAGCGGGTCGACCACGAGGCGGAGCTGGCGGTTGTCATCGGCCGGCGCTGCAAGGACGTCAGCGAAGGCGACGCCTTCGACTATGTGCGCGGCTACACCTGCGCCAACGACGTCACCGCGAGGGACCTCCAGGAGACGGACGACCAGTGGACGCGGGCCAAGGGCTTCGACACCTTCTGCCCGCTCGGCCCGCAGGTGGTTGAGGACCTGGACCCGTCCTCGCTGCGGGTCGTGGCGCGGGTCAACGGCGAGGTCCGCCAGGAGGGCCACACCAGCGACATGCTCTTCCCGGTCCCCGCCCTGGTCGCCTATATCAGCTCTGTGATGACGCTGGAGCCCGATGATGTCATCCTCACGGGCACGCCGCCCGGGGTAGGCCCGGTGCAGCGCGGCGACATCATGGAGGTGGAGGTGGAAGGCATCGGCGTGCTGCGGAACCGGGTGGTCTGATGGCTTCCTGGCGGGCCGAGGAGGTACTTGTGGTCCCGCGCGCCGAAATCTTCCCGGATGGGGCGTGGCACGGGTTCATCCACGACGACCCCCACCCCTACCTCAGCATCATCGCCGAGTGCCGCCAGTTCCGGCCCCGCGGCGAGGTCGAGGAGGACCCCGACTACCAGCAGATCATCCCGTACCTCGTCTTCCGCCACGGCGACCGGTACCTGCTGACGCGGCGCCTGAAGCAGAGTTCGGAGAAGCGCCTGCGGCATCTCTTCTCGCTGGGCGTAGGGGGGCATATCAACCGCGTCGACGTCGCCGACGAAGCCGCCGACCCGGTGGAGGAGGGGTTGCGCCGCGAGTTCGAGGAGGAGGTGGTGTATGAGGGGGGCTGGTCGCACAGGCTGATCGGGCTGATCAACGACGACTCCAACGACGTCAGCCGGGTTCACCTGGCGCTGGTCTTTGAGGTCACCGGCGACCGCGCCGAAATCAGCATCCGGGAGACCGGCAAATTGGAGGGTGAGCTCTTGCGCCTTGAGGAGATGCAGATCTACTACCTCGACATGGAGTCTTGGAGCCAGCTCATCTATGACCACCTCCTCGACCGCGAGAGGAGCGCCGGGGTTGTGGCCGCCACACCACTCATGGTGCAGCAATGAGCGAGGTGTCGCCGAGCTGGCTGCCGGGCGGCGCCCATGATCGCGAGGTGGCGTGGAGGCTGCTCTGCGATCACAACGAGTCCGAGAGCCTGCGCAAGCATGGGCTCGCGGTGGAGGCGGCGATGCGGGGCCACGCCAGGCGCTACGGCGAGGACCAGGAGCTATGGGGCATCGTCGGCCTGATCCACGATTTTGACTACGAGAAGCACCCCGACCCGCTGGACCACGGGCTGGCCGGAGGCCGGATCCTTCGAGAGGCGGGCTGGCCGGACGTCATCAGCCACGCGGTGGAGAGCCACAACGACCACATCGGTGTGCTGCGTGAGAACCTCATGGAGCACGCCCTGTTCTCCTCCGATGAGCTCTGTGGCTTCGTCGTCGCGGTGGCGCTGGTCAAGGGACGCGATCTGACCCTGGTCGAGCCTCGCTCGGTATTCAAGAAGATGAAGGACAAGGGCTTCGCCCGAAGCGTCTCCCGGGAGGACATCGAGAAGGGATGGCGCGAGCTTGGCGTCGATCCCGAGGAGCACATCAACTTCGTGGTTGAGTCGCTCAAGGGCGTGGCCCCGGAGCTGGGCCTGACCCATTCCGGCTGAGCCCGCCGATTTGACGCGCGCCGGATTATCTGGCAGGGTTGGCACCAAAGTGAGGGATTTGAGCCGCTCATGATCAAACGCGTCCTTGCATGCGCTCTACCCACCGCTGTGATGGTGGCTTCCGGGCTCGCCATGGTCCCCGTGCCGGCGGCAGCCGTCGCCGGAGTCCCGGTATTCGGGTTGACTCACGATCTCGGCAACGCCGGCGGCGAGCCAAGCATCCAGGATGACGGCCAGGGGCGACTGTACATCACGACTCCACAAGGGCTTGGCAGCACCAGCAGCGGGGTCCTGCTGACCCGCTCCGTCGATGGCGGCGCGAACTTCCTGCCCAACCAGGTGATCGGTGGAGTGTTCGGCGGCGGCGACTCCGACATCATCACCGACGTCACCACGCAGGACACCTACTACGCGGATCTGGGCGCCGTGTTCAGCACCGTTGGGCACAGCTCCGACCACGGAGCCACATTCCCGACCCAGACCCAGACCGCCCCCGACGACGACCGCGAGTGGCTGACGACGATCGGCCCGACACTGTTCCTGACCTACCACGACTTGGCTCAGAACATCCCGCTGATCTTCATCTCCACCGACCACGGCGCGACCTTCAGCCCCGGCGGCACGGGCGGGCAGATCATCGGGCCAGGCGACGTGGGTTTTGCCGACGCCAAGTGCAACACCCTGGTCAGCAAGCCGGTCGCGGATGCCAATGGCAACCTCTACATCCTTACCAACACCTCCACGCTGGCTGAGAACGTGGCGGCGGGCTGTGCCACCACATCGTCACTCGACAGGCTCTACCTGTCCGTCAGCCATGACGGGGGCCACACGTTCACCACCTACCTGGTCAATGACATCAGCGCGGCGACCACCGGTAAGGCCACCAGCGGTTCGTGGGGTCACGTGTTCAACCAGTTGGGCATCGATGCTGCCGGCAACCTGTACGTCGCCGCCTCTGGCACCCTCGATGGCAGTCTCCCACTTCAGAGCTACCTGCTGGTCTCGAAGGATGGGGGGAAGACGTGGTCGCAGCCGATTGCCACCCAAGGGATGCCCAACAATGGGCAGCTCTTTCCTGCCATCGCGGTGGGACAGGCGGGCCAGGTGGCCGTCGGGTACTACCAAGGCCTGAAGGCCGATAACCTTGCTGCGGCCAATAACTTCCAGTTCTTCGTCGATCAGAGCTTCAACGCGACGGACCCCAGCCCCACGTTCACTCACACGCAACTCCCGGACCTCGGCGCGGCAACTACGGTTCATCCGGACGGGATTTGCACGAGCGGGATCCTGTGTTTGCCAGGCCAGACCAGTAACCGCAACCTCGCCGACTTCGAGTCGATGACGGTCGACCCGGCGGGCAACCTGGAAGTCATCATCCCTGCCGACTGTGACACCTGCCAGGGCAACACCAAGAACTGGTTCTACAAGCAGACCGCGGGGCCCTTAATGCCGCCCGGGCCGACCAACGGCAACGGCACCGGCAACCAGACCTGGGTCGCCGGCGCGCGCACCCAACCGCCGCCGCAGCCCACACCATCGCCTTCCGCCGCACCGCTGCCCAACACCAGCGCCGCGCGCCCAGCCGAGCGGCAGCTGCCCGCCATGGGCGCCGCCATCTTTCTCGCCGCGCTGCTGATAGCGGCTGTCTGGCTGGCGCCCCGGCGCCGCAAGACCGACTAAAACCACAGGCTCGCCTAGAACAGGCCCCGGTCGAGGCCTCCGTCCACAGCCAGGGTCACGCCGGTGATGAAGCTGGCCGCGTCGCTGGCCAGGAAGACGGCGGCGGAGGCGATCTCCTGGGGGGTCCCGTAGCGCTTCAGCGGGACCTCGGCGGCCATTCGCTGCACCACCTGCTCCCCGGTCTCCCCGGGCTTGGCCCACATCGTCTCGGCCAGGTTGCGGATGCGGTCGGTGAGGATGTGCTCAGTGGCGATGTTGTTCACACGCACCCCAGGCGCCGCCTCTCGGGAGAGGGTCTTGGCCATCCCCACCAGCGCGGGCCGCAGGGCGTTGGAGAGCATCAATCCGTCGATCGGCTGCTTGGCCGTCAGCGAGGCGAGGTTGACGATGGCGCCGCCGCCGTCGGCTTTGAGCGCTGGCAATGCCCCCTTGCAGAGCCGCACCGCACTCATCAGGATGGTGTCGAAGGCGTGGCGCCACTGGGCCTCGTCGAGACTCTCCAGCGATCCTGGCGGGGGCCCCACAGTGTTGTTCACGAGGACGTCCAGGCCGCCCAGCTTGTGCAGCGCCCAATCGAGGAGCTCAGCGCACTCGTCAGCCTCGCCGATATCGGCGGCCATCGCGATCACCTCGCCGCGCCCGCTCATCTCCTGGGCTGCGCGCTGGATGCGCTCCTCGTGGCTGGAGGAAATCGCCACCCGGCAGCCCTCGTCGAGGAAGGCCTCAGCGACAGCTCGGCCAAGGCCCCTGCTTGCGGCTGTCACCAGGACGCGCTTGCCGCTGAGCCCCAATTCCATCGCCTGATCTTAGGCCGACGCGCTCACGAGTTCACGGCGTAACGGCGGTCGGCCGATAGACTTTCGCATGTCCACCGTCAAATCCCTCATCTGCAGGGAGTGCCAGAGCGAGTACGAGCCGCAGGCCACGCACGTCTGCGACCTCTGCTTCGGCCCCCTTGAGGTGAAGTACGACCACGGTGACCTGGCTCGCACGGTCTCGCGGGAATCGATCGAAGCCGGGCCCAATTCGCTCTGGCGCTATCGCGACCTGCTGCCGCTCAACGATGGCGCCGAGCCGGTGACGTTGGGGGAGGGGATGACGCCGCTGGTCCACGCCCAGCGCCTCGGCGCCGAGCTCGGGCTGAGCAACCTCTATCTCAAGAACGAGACCATGAACCCAACCAACTCGTTCAAGGACCGCGTCGTCAGCGTCGCCGTGTCGTGGGCCCGCGCCAACGGCTTCGACACCATGGCCTGCGCCTCCACCGGGAACCTGGCCAACTCAGTGGCCGCTTACAGCGCACGCGCCGGGATGCGATGTTTCGTCTTCATCCCAGCCGATCTGGAGGCCAGTAAGGTGCTGACCACCTCGGTGTTCGCCCCTAACGTGGTGGCCGTCGAAGGCAACTACGACCAGGTCAACCGCCTCTGCTCGGAGCTGGCCGACTCCTACCCCTGGGCCTTCGCCAACATCAACATCCGGCCGTTCTACGCCGAGGGCAGCAAGACGCTGACTTACGAAACCGCCGAGCAGCTGGGCTGGAAGCTTCCCGATGAGATCATCATCCCGATCGCCTCGGGCTGCCAATTCGTCAAGCACAACAAGGCGCTCCAGGAGCTTATCGAGCTGGACCTTGTCGATCCCGGGCCCTATCCCAAGCTGACCGGGGCCCAGGCGCTGAACTGCTCGCCGGTGGCCACCGCCTTCAAGAGCGGCACCTCGGTGCAGCCGGTCAAGCCCAATACCATCGCCAAGTCGCTGGCGATCGGCAACCCCAGCGATGGCAAGTACGTCATCAACATCGCCAACGGCACTGGCGGCGTGGTGGAGACGGCGACCGAGGAGGAGATCGTGGAGTCGATCGAGCTGCTCGCCGCGACCGAGGGAATCTTCGCGGAGACCGCTGGCGGGGTCACGGTGGGCGTCCTGCGGAAGCTGGCCAGGGCGGGGCGCTGGAAGGGCGACGAGACGGTGGTGGCCTACATCACCGGCCACGGCTTTAAGACCATCGAGGTGATCCCCGACCTGGATCGCTACCAGCGCACCATCAAGCCATCGGTCAGGTCGTTCGAAGAGACTTTCCCGGACGCCAGTTGACCCCGGGTCGGTCGAGAACCCGCCGGTACAATATCTCGACTTTCCAATTGAGATCGAAGGGAGACCCTTGATGGCCGTCAAAGTCAGAGTCCCGGGACCGCTGCGCCGCCTGACCTCAGGCGAGTCGGTGGTTGAAGTCGACGGTGCCACCGTGTCCGAGGTGCTGGATTCCCTGGAAGCCAAGTACCCAGGGTTCCGCGAGCGCATCTACGATGGCGATGGCAAGCTGCGCCAGTTCGTCAACATCTACAAGAACGACGAGGACATCCGCTTCGGGTCCGGCCTCGACACCGAGCTGGGCCAGGGTGACGACCTCTCGATCGTGCCCGCCGTCGCCGGCGGCTGAATTGCCCAAGCGTCGGGTCAAGCTGACCTTCGCCCGCGATGCGGTGACGCACCCGGTGATCTACGAGCTGGGCCACACCTATGAGGTGGTCACCAACATCCGGCGCGCCGACATCACCCGCGACGAGGGGTGGGTGATCCTTGAGATGGAGGGCACTGAAGAGGCCCTCGACAACGCCGAGAAGTACTGCGCCGAGCAGGGCGTCCGGATCAGCGCAGCAGAAGGCGACGTCCTCGAGTCTTAGGCTCCAGCCACTAACCTAGTGCGCATATGAGCGCTATCGCTGTGGCCATGTCCGGTGGCGTCGACAGTTCGGTCGCGGCTGCGCTGCTCAAGGAGCAGGGTCTCGATGTCATCGGCATCACCCTGCAGCTCTGGCCCAAGGGCTCCGCCGACCGCGATCGGCATCACGGCTGCTGCTCACTCGACGCCGTCGAAGATGCCCGCCGGGTGGCTTCGCGGCTCGACATCCCCTACTACGTGCTAGATGTCCAGGAGGAGTTCAACCGGCGTGTCGTCGATCCCTTCCTGGCCGACTACGAGCAGGGGCGCACTCCCAATCCCTGCATTTCCTGCAACTCCGAGGTCAAGTTCGATCTCCTCCTGCGCAAGGCCCAGGAGATCGGCGCCGGGACCCTGGCCACTGGCCACTACGCCCGCATCGAGGCGCACCCATCGGGTAGGCGCCGCCTGCTCCGCGCCGTCGACGACATCAAGGACCAGTCCTACGTGCTCTACAGGATGTCGCAGGCCGAGCTCGCCCAGGCATCCTTCCCCCTGGGGGAGTGGCGCAAGGGCGACGTTCGCGAGAAGGCGCGGGAGCTGGGCCTGGTCACCGCGGACAAGCCCGACAGTGTCGAGATCTGCTTCGTCACCAGCGGCGACTACCGTGACCTGCTGGCAAAGCGCCAGGCCGCCGGGGTGGGCGTGGGGGAGATCCGCCACCTCGATGGCACAGTGCTGGGACGCCATCAGGGGGTCTGGAACTACACCGTCGGCCAGCGCTCGGGCTTGGGCGCGCTCCCGAAGGGGATTTCCGGGCCGCTGTTTGTGCTCGACCTTGACGCCTTAGCGGCGGTGGTGACGGTCGGCCCCAAAGAGGCGCTGCAGCGCGAGCGCCTCGAGGTCGGTGCGCTCAGCTTCGTGGCCGGATCGGCGCCGGCCGAGGAGTTCGACGCCGATGTCCGGATCCGCTATGGCGCCGACCCCGTCCCGGCGCGGGTTCGGCTGTCCGGTGACGGCAGGGCCATGGTCGAGACGGAGGCCCGCCTCAGCGCGGTGGCCCCGGGGCAGGCTGCCGTCCTCTATCGAGGCGAGGAGGTGCTGGGCGGGGGCCGCATCCTTCGCCCGGCGGCCTAACCAAAGGTCGGGGAGCGTGCTCGACACCCTGTTTGGCCTCCACAGCCCGGGCACCATCATCACCACGTTCTTCTATTGCCTGCTCCTCGCGGCCGCCGTCGAGGCCGTCAGGCGGGGGCGCCGCTTCTACGTGGTGGTCGCGGTCGGACTGGCCTCGGCCCTCTATGCGCGCATGGCGGTGGGGTTCATCGACCCTTCTCTGGACACGCTTTTGAAAGCCGCCGGACTGGTGGTTGCGGCGGTCGTTGTCGCCTTCGACCTCGTATTCGAGGCGAACCCGGGGGCGTAGGTATAATCCTCTCGGATTGCCCGGGTACTGATTGTCCGGGGGGTAACCAGAGGAGTCTGATGCAGCCCTATCTCGGTCACATCGTGCTCTACGCCCTGGTGGCAGTGGCTATACCCGGGGTCATCGTCTACCTGGCTCTCCTCTTCACCAAGCTGCTCCACACCGGTCGGCGTAACGCCCCGGTGGCGAGCGACACTTACGAGAGCGGGATGGTGCCCATCGGCGAGGCCTGGATCCAGTACCGGGCACAGTATTACCTCTACGGCCTGATCTTCGTGATCTTCGACGTCGAGGTCGTCTTTCTCTATCCCTGGGCGGTGGTTTTCCGGCAGGTCGGGCTGTTCGCCCTGTTCGAGATCGCCATCTTCATCGGCATCCTGCTGGTGGGGCTGGCTTACGCCTGGCGCCGGGGCGCCCTCCGCTGGACCTGAGACGTGTCTGAACTGCAGGTGATCCAGCCGGGCGCCGGTCCGGAGGCACTGGTGACCACCGCGCACGGCGATGGCATCGAGCACCACCACGTCGGCTCCACCTTCGACATCCTGATTGGACCGCTGGACAAGCTGATCAACTGGGGCCGCAGCAACAGCGCCTGGCCGTTCGGCTTCGGCCTCTGCTGCTGCTTCATCGAGTTCATCTCCATGACCGCGGCCAAGTTCGACATCGCCCGTTTCGGCAGCGAGGTCATCCGGCCGTCGCCGCGGCAGAGCGACGTGATGATCGTCTCCGGCACGCTGACCAAGAAGATGGCCCCGGCGGTGCTCCGCCTCTACCAGCAGATGGCAGAGCCGAAATACGTCATCGCGATGGGCAACTGCGCCGTCAGCGGCGGCATCTTCAGCGGCGGCTACTCGCAGGTCGACGGCATCGACCAGATCATGCCGGTGGACATCTACCTGCCCGGCTGCCCGCCGCGGCCGGAGGCGCTGATGCACTCCATCATCGAGCTCCAGAAGCGGATCCGGACCGAGAGCCTGATCAAGGGCCGGCGATTGGAGCCTGCGATTCCGCCCGGCCACAAGGTTGCCCACCCCTGGGGCGCCCCCGAGCAGATCTTCCGCAAGCTGTACAAGCGCTTCTACGACCAGCCAGCCGAGGCGTCCGGGCCGGCTTGAGCCAGGAAGCGCTGGTTCTCCAGCTCTCGGCGGGGTTCGGCCAGGGTCTGGACCCGCAAGCGGTGGGCGACTCCGTGGAGGTCAACCTCAAGCCAGCGCAGATCCTCAACTTCGCGAGGTTCGCCTGTGAGCAGCTGGGCTTCGACATGCTGACGTCGATCACCGCGGTCGACAACGGCGAAACGTTCGAGCTGCTCTACCACTTCACCAGCGTCCGCCCCGTCGCCGATCGCATCGACCCCGCCTACCCCGGGTACCTGCTGGCGCGAGTCACGGTCACCAAGGAGGAGCACGAGCCGGTGGTTGCCAGCATCACGCAGGTCTACGCCGGCGCCAACCAGCAGGAGCGCGAGATCTGGGACCTGATGGGCATTCGCTTCAAGGGACACCCCAAGCTGGAGCGGATCCTGCTCTGGGAGGGCTTCCCCGGCCATCCCCTGCGCAAGGACTGGAGGCCCCTCAATGCCGAGATCCCGTGGCACCTCGCGGGTATGACGGGCTTCGGCGGCGGCACCATGGCCGACGCCCCGGCTGTGGCTCGGATCGCCGATGACGGCAGCGGCATCAGCCAGCCGATCCCGATGGGAACCACGCCTGAGGCCTTCCAGCACCCGCACAGCCGGGAGGCCCGCCCCGAGGAGGTCATGCGCATCAAGCTCGGCCAGAACGGCCTGGTCGATGACGAAGGTGCCCAAGGCCCTGGAACCAAGCCTGTGTCGGGCGCTTCCAACCGGCCCGTCGCCAGCGCCTCCCGTCTCGCCCTCGAGGAGACGGAGGGAGCGCCAGAGGCCGGCACTAAGGACGAGGGCGCAACCAAATGACCGAGATGAAGGTGCTCCCGGTGGAGGCGGCCCAGGGCAGGATCAGCCCCGAACAGGAGCGGACCGGCCGCAGCGACCTGCGGACGCAGTTGGTCCAGGTCAACGTCGGGCCCCATCACCCCAGCACCCACGGCGTCCTCCATTTCTTCGTCACCCTCGACGGCGAGACGGTGGTGGACCTTCGCGTGATCTTCGGGTACCTCCATCGCTCGATGGAGAAGCTCTTCGAGGGGCGCACCTACGTCGGCAATGTCGCCCTCACCGACCGCATGGACTACACCGCCAGCATGCTCAACAACTGGGGTTGGTGCCTCTGCTGCGAGAAGCTCGCCGGGCTCGAGGTCAACGAGCGAAGCCAGTGCCTGCGCACCATCGCTGGCGAGATGAGCCGCCTCAGCAGCCACCTCATCGGCACCGGCGTCTTCGGCCAGGACGTAGGCGTGCTGGTGACCTCGGTGATGTGGGGCTTCAACTGGCGCGAAGAGGTGCTGCAGTGTCTCGACGACCTCAGCGGCGCCCGCATGATGTACAACTTCATGCGCCCTGGCGGGGTTCGCCAGGACTTCGACGCCCCTGAGGGCTGGTCTGACAAGGTCCGCAAGGTGATGGACGGCCTGCCTCGACACATCGACGACTTCCACGGCCTGATGACCACCAACGAGATCTTCCGCGCCCGCAGCATCGGGGTTGGCGTCCTCAGCGCCGAGGACGCCCTCAACTTCTCGGTCACCGGCCCCACGCTCCGCGGCAGTGGGGTCAAGTACGACATCCGGCGCGCCCATCCGTACGGCATCTACCCGGAGCTCGACTTCGACATTCCCGTCGGCGAGAACGGCGATTGCTTCGACCGGTACATGGTCCGGATCCTGGAGATGGAGCAGTCCCGCAAGATCATCCTCCAGGTTCTCGACCGTCTCGATGCCACCGAGCCCGGCAACCTGGGCAAGACCCCCAAGGTCTTCAAGCCACCGGCGGGCGACGCCTACTTCGAGATCGAGGGCGCCAAAGGCTGCCTTGGCTTCTACCTCAAGAGCGACGGCGGCCTGGAGCCCTACCGCGGGAAGCTGCGTTCTCCATCTTTCATCAACCTGACCGCGCTGCCGTCGATGGTCCGCGGCTGGAAGATCGCTGACGTGATCGCGATCTTCGGCTCGATCGACATCAACATGGGCGAGGTCGACCGTTGATCGGGCTGGACGACGTCTCCTCGGTCGGCAACTGGCTGCGTCAGACCCTGTCCGGGTTCGGCCTCCACGGCCTCGCCCTGGACGGCGTCCTGGCCTTTATCGCGGTGTTCGTGGTCGCCAACTTCGCCCTCGCCAACGCCGGCCTGATGAGCTTCGTCTGGCGCCGCGAGATGGCCATGATCCAGGATCGCCGCGGGCCCAACCGGGTGGGCCCGAACGGCCTCTTCCAGTTCATCGCCGATCTCATCAAGCTGATCCTCAAGCAGGCGATGGTGCCGCGGGGGGCAGACCGGCTGCTTTTCATCATCACGCCGGTGATCGCCGTCTTCCCCCTCTTCATGGCCTACCTGGTGGTCCCCTTCAGCCGGGACGGGGCGCTGGCCGACCTCAATGTCGGCGTGCTCTATCTTTTCGCCATCACCAGCCTGGCCTTCCCCTCGATCTTCCTGGCCGGCTGGAGCTCCAACAACAAGTACGCCACGCTGGGCGCGATGCGGGCGATCGCCCAACTGCTGGCCTTCGAGGTGCCGCTGACAATGTCGGCGCTGGGGGTCGTGATCCTGACCGGCTCGCTCAGCACTCAGTCGGTGGTTGCCGCGCAGCACAACCTCTGGTTCATCGCCCCCCAGGTGCTGGGGGCGATTCTCTTCTTCATCGCCGGCATGGCCGAGAACTCGGCGCATCCCTTCGATCTCCCCGAGGCGGAATCGGAGATCGTCGCCGGGTACCACACGGAGTACTCGGGGATCATGTTCGGGCTGTTTTTCGTGGGCGAGCTGGGGACCACCTTCACCCTCGGCGCCATCTTCACCACCTTCTTCCTCGGCGGTTGGCTGCCCCTGGTCCCCGGCCTCGAGCACATCCCAGTCCTCGGGTTCCCGCTCTTCTGGTTCCTGGCCAAGAGCTACTTCATGTTCGGCATCTTCACGCTGGTGCGGTTCTCGATGCCGCGGTTCCGCATCGACCAGTTCTTGAGCTTTGGCTGGAAAGTGCTGACGCCGCTGGCCTTCCTCAACCTGGCCATCGGCGCTGTCGAGGTGGTGACGACCAACGGTTTGTTCCAGCCATGACGGATCGGGGAACGAAATGGGGTTGAAAACTAGGCGCGGGGTCCCCGGTTTTGGCGTGGTGCGCAGCGCCGCCGTCAGCATGCGCCACGTCTTCGAGCGCAAGCAGACGGTGCAGTACCCGGACGAGGCCCCGGCGGTCGGGTTCCGCTTCCGCGGGCGCCACATCTTCCACCAGGACGTCTGCATCGGCTGCACCCAGTGCGAGCGCGTTTGCCCGGTGATCGCCATCAAGATGGAGACGCACAAAGACCCGACCAGCCGCAAGGTCGTCACCGATCGTTTCGCCCTCGACCTCGGCATCTGCTACTACTGCGGCCTCTGCGAGGAGGTCTGCCCGACCGATCCCAAGGCTATCCACCTGGGCCCTGACTTCGAGCTGGCCACCCACGACCGCCGCCTCTTGATCTACGAGATGGACCAGCTGATCGGCCCCAAGCCGCTGCCGAGCAAGCCGAAGCCCGCGCCCGCTGCCGTCGCCGCGGCCCCCGCGAAAGAGGCGGCCGGCGCTCCCGCTGCT
>OCZT010000340.1_pt1 | contig 45357 bp, 41 predicted proteins | sample 1539031 | NCBI WGS metagenome assembly OCZT01 (sample SAMEA3539308, study PRJEB22396) | soil metagenome | biome: tundra; feature: field; material: soil | place: USA | collected 2010-05 | depth 0.15 m
AAAGCCGCTGCGGGTTTTTTGTACTCCGAATCCTCAAACATATTCTCAATCAAAACTCCTATTATAGCCATATCAGCATCCTTTATCACTTTCTAAAATCTTATATCTGCCACAAACTAAATTCAGGATCACAATTTCTTTATTCTGGTATCAATGCCCCGGTTTAAGAACGACCTTGGTCCAGCCATCCTTGCGCGCATCAAAGTTTTTGTAGGCTTCGGCCGCCCGGTCGAGTGGCAGTTCGTGCGAGATGATGAAGGACGGTTTTGCCTTTCCCTCTGCGATCAGCTTACACAACTTGCGGTTATATGCTTTTACATTTGCCTGGCCAGTCCCGATGTGCTGGCCCTTGATCCAAAACTGGCCAAAATCGAACTCAATCCGGCCTTGTTTGGCCAATTTCTTTGGGCATTCCTCTTACCTCTGACCATCTCCTGTTACCATCCGGAATGACCCCGATATGCGCTGGCAATCTTGTGCCAACAGCCTCAACTGTGCTTGTGTGCATCTCTGCCTCCTTTCACAGCGTTGTGCCATATCTCTATTCCGTAGTTTTGCCGTTGAAGTGCTCGTTGTCGGCTTCCGCCTCGGCGCGGGTATGGTGGACAACGTCTTCCCTATGATTCGGTGGCGCATAGAGCGTATAGAGCTTCATTGGAACGCTGCCGGTGTTGATGATGTTGTGTTTCGTTCCACCCGGAATGACTACCGCGAAGCCCGCGCTAATCGTAGTCCGAACGCCATCGAGAACCGCCTCACCGGAACCCGCTTCCACACGAAAGAACTGGTCGGACTTGTGGACTTCCGCCCCAATATCTTCCCCGGGCTTTAACGCCATAACAACGAGCTGACATTGTTTTGTCGTGTAAAGAACCCGGCGGAAATCAATGTTTTTGATTGCGATACCTTTGATGTCTTGCACATATCCTTTCATAACGACTCCATTTTCGTTCTTGTTAAGTGATTTTTCTGTCTCGTGTCCTTTCCCCCCGAAACCCTGGGCTAACAAAGTGACTATTCCAAAAAACATTACAACCATGACACATCCAAAAATTCTCTTCATAAGACATTCCTCCTTTGAAAAAAAATATTTTTATACGATTAACCTAAACCTTTTTAAGAAACCTGTATTCTGCCACGCGTTACTCAGATTGCTCTTATTATCATCAACTGCCAATACTTTCTGCTTCATCTGACACTACCACCACGGGATACAACCGGCAGGGTAAACTTAACCGATGTGCCTTTATTTAAACCCATGGATTCCACGGAAAGTTTCCCCCCGTGCAGTTCAACCAACTTTCTAGACAGCGGCAAGCCAAGTCCTGTCCCTTCGGTTACCCGGGAAAATGGGGTATCGACACGGAAAAAACCTTCAAATATTTTATCCATATTTTCAACTGCGATACCCACTCCAGTATCCCATACCGTTACTTCTATATCTGAACCGGTTTTCTTCGCCCTCATGCCGATCTTACCGCCCTCGGGTGTGAATTTAACCGCGTTTGAAAGCAGGTTGTAAACTATCTCTTTTACCTTGAGCTCATCAGCCTCAATATCCGGCAGATCCGCGGCTATTTCAAGCTGCATATTAAGTTTCTTTTTATCTACAGTATCAGCCAGCAGGCATGAAATTTCATTTAACAAATTTTTCATGGGTAATCTGGATAATGCCAGATTCATCTTTCCGGATTCAACTTTTGCCATATCAAGTATCTGATTAATCAGCAATCGCAGGTGATTCCCGCTGGTTAAAACATTATTAACGTAATTCTTCTGTTTCTCATTGAGCGGCCCGAAAATCTCGTCGTATAATATCTCGGAGAAACCATTAATGGAGTTAAGCGGGGTCCTGAGTTCATGCGACATGTTTGCCAAAAACTCGGATTTTGCCCGGGCTGTGCGTTTTAACTCGATGGTCAGCGCTTCCAGGTCTTCATGGGCTTTTTTCAGGCCATTTTCCACTTCCCTGCGGTCCGTGATATCATCTATGGCAAGGAGTATTATCCTTTCCTTTCCCAGCACCCTTTCGATCTGCCGGGCATTCAAAAGCATTATGCGCCTGCCTATGCCGGCAAAATCATGTTCCACCTCATAGTCATCAAATGACGTTTTCTGGGGAAGGATGGTTTCGAGGAGTTCCCGGAGTTTGGGGATATCCCACTGCTTGTTCCCAAGGTCATAAATAAGCTGGTCTATCGTCTCCTCGGGTTTTACCTTAAAAAATTTATAAAAGGATCGGCTGGCAGTGACTATCCTTAAGTCCTGGTCCAGCGCTATCAGGGGTTCGCGTATGGTGTTGATCATGCTTTCGGCGTATTCGCGCGCCGCTTCTTCGGATATCTTGGTCTTCACCAGTTCTTTCCAGGTCTTTTCCAGACCGTTTTCTATTTCCCTGCGACCGGTAATGTCCTCGATGGCCAGCAGGATTATCCGCTCTTTTCCCGACGCTCTTTTGATCTGCCGGGCATTCAAAAGCATTATGCGCCTGCCTATGCCTGCAAAATCGTGTTCCACCTCATAGTTGTCAAAGGTGGCTTTCTGGGGAAGTATGGTTTCAAGGAGTTCCCGAAGTTTGGGGATGTCCCACTGCTTGTTTCCAAGGTCATAAATAAGATGTCCCACTGTCTCCGCGGGCTTTACCTTAAAGACTTCATAGAAAGAACGGCTTACGGATACCACCCTTAAATCCTTGTCCAGCGTTATCAAAGGCTCGCGCACCGTGTCGATGATGCTCTCGGCGTATTCCCGGGCTTCATCCTCAAGCATGGACACTCTGTGTTTCTTTGCCATATTGAACCCCTTTTATTCCGCGTTGTGAATTCCCCGGGCTTCAGCCCGGGGATGAACATACGCTAAATATCGCACGCTTCTTCAGAAGCGTGCGCACCAATCGGATCAAAATACCCCGGACTTCAGTCCGGGGTATTTTATATTTCTTCCTGTTTTCCGTTTTTTCTGCAAAGTTCCAATATTAATCCTGCTATGTCAGACGGCGGCGCCACGTAATCAGCCGCGCCTATGTCTATTGCGGCCTTAGGCATGCCAAATACAACCGAGCTTTTCTCGTCCTGCGCCACTGTTAAAGCGCCTGCTTTTTTCATGTTCAGGAGCCCTTCTGCGCCGTCTTTTCCCATCCCTGTCAGCAGGACCCCTACGGCATTTGCGCCGGCATACAGGGCAGCGGATGAAAACAGCACGTCTACAGACGGCCTGTGCCTGTTTACCCTGGGCCCGTCTTTTATTTCTATATAATAATCCCTGCCCATGCGTTTTAAAAGCATGTGCCGGTTTCCGGGTGCAATGAATACCTTCCCGGGTGATGCTTTATCTCCGTTTTGCGCTTCTTTTATCTCAGGCCTGCATACATTATTTAAATGCGCGGCAAAACTGGTCGTGAACTTCTCAGGCATGTGCTGGGTAATCAGAATAGCAGGTATGTCTTCAGTGTACTGTATTAAAATATCCCTGATGGCATCTGTGCCGCCTGTGGAAGCGCCCATTACCACTATTTTTTCAGTTGTCTTGTTCATGGCAAGAGTGGCCGGTTTTGTTTCCTGCGCTTCTCGGGTTTTTTCCCTGATTCTTACCTTTGCAGCGGCTTTTATCTTGCTTATGAGGTCAACTGCCATATCACCAACTGTATACGACGGCCCGGGCTTGCAAAGCACCTCAATTGCGCCGGACTGCAGCGCTTCTATGGCCAGACTGCCGGCTTTTTCAGTCAGGGAAGAAACCACTATGACCGGCATGGGATGATAATGCATGATTTTTTTCAGGAAAGTAATGCCGTCCATCCCGGGTAGTTCTATGTCCAGAGTCACCACATCCGGCTTTAACGTTACTATTTTATCACGCGCCACATAGGCGTCAGAAGCCGTGCCTATGACCTCAATATCAGGGTCGTGGCCAAGCTCTGCGGCCAGGATTTTCCTGACAACTGCCGAGTCGTCTACAATGAGGACTTTTATCACAGTTACCCCTTTTCAAAATAGTAATATACAGGATGCCCTTCCACTAAAAAACCTATACCGTCCTTTTTCAGCAGCTCTTTCCATTTTTCTGCGCTGATTTCCTTTATCTGCGGGAGGCCGATTTTGCCCTCAAATCCCTTTTTCCTGAATGTTGCTATGAAATTCCCGCAAATCAGGTTCATGAGTTCCATGCAGGCGTCATATTTGTTAGCCTGGGCAACCGGGTCCTTTTCATTTGTCCCGAGGGAACTGGCTGCAAGCATGGTAATAAATTCTTCATCCGCCGCCAAACCGATCTTACTTTCCGCGCCTTTTTCACAGTTAATTTCAATGCTTCTGAATTTGTGCCCTGACGGCTGAAGTTCATCCGCGGTCACAATATCACCGAAAACCAGTGCAAACTTGGCCATTACCTCTGTTGCCACCTGCGCCAGCACTGTTTTTTCATTCATTTGAGCCTCCCAGGATCTCAAAAAGAATCTTTTTAATGGACTCAGGCGTAAACGGTTTGCGCAGGTAAGCCTTTACTCCGGCGGCCATCATTTCCTCCACCATGATTTCACTGCCGTCGCTTGAGATAATAACCACGGGCATTTTTTTCAGCAGGCCGTGCTTTGACATTATCTTTATCATTTCATGGCCGGACATCACAGGCATATTTATGTCCGCAAAGACCAGATCAATCCATTCCTTGTCGAGGATTTTCAGGCCTTCCTGCCCGTTTTCCGCCTCGTAAATACCGCCCACTCCCACTTTTGAGAGCCCGATGATTTTTTTTATTATCATCCTCGCAGTTGAAGAATCGTCAACAATCAGAAAATTATATGCCATTTTTCGCCTCCTTGGATTATTATATCGCCACTTCGCGTTTTCCGGATCTTACTGTCAGCATGCCTGTGGCCACGTCCAGCGATAATGACCTGGGCATGGCACCGCCCACGTCTTCGGCGGATATGAGCACGTCATTTTTCCACAACAACTTGCGCGCCAGTATGTAATTGCGCTCGCCTATGTTATAAATTGAATCCTTATTGCCCACATGGCTGCACCCTGTTAACTTGACTATGGCCCTTTCCTTTTTCAGGCCCAGCTTGTAGGACTGTTCAAAAAGGTACGGTATGCCCGTGTCCACGAACATGCACGGGTTCTTTTTTGCTTTTTCCGGCGACACGCTTGAGAGCGGCAGTTGCGAGTGAAGCATGCCTGCCACGCCCGCCACAGGGTCATAAACGGTAATGCCCAGGCATGACCCGAGCGCGTATGTGACTATGGAGTCGCCTTTTTTTGTGGATATCTTCATGTCGCTTACTTCCACTGTTACTTTCATGCTCCTGCTCCCGCGTCTTTTATATGAATCGAGTTCACTGCCCTCTTAAAGTGCGTCTTAAAACCTATCAGGCCCTCTGTATTCCCGAGCATCAAATACCCTCCCGGCTTTAACAGCCGGTAAAATTCATTTACAAGCTTTTCCTTGAAGGCATTGTCAAAATATATCATCACATTCCTGCAGAATATGAAATCCATGTTTCCCTTCATCGGGAAAGGAATAGCGCATAAATTCAGCCTTTTAATCATTACCAATTCCCTTATTTCATTTTTTATCGAGTAAAAATTCTTTTTATTCGTTCCTTTGATCAGGGACATATGCTCTTTTATGTATTTTAGCGGCATCTCGCTTTTTACCCTTGCCTCCGGATAAATCGCCTGCTTTGCCTTGCCGAGCGCCGTTGCTGAGATGTCGGTGGCCAAAATTTTAAATTTCGACGGCATGTTTCCCGCTGCTTCTTTCAGTGCAAATGCTATGGAATACGGTTCTTCGCCCGTGGAGCACCCGGCTGACCATATCCTGAATTTTTCCTGTCCCCTTTTGGCCCATGCGGATATTTTTTCCATGAAAAAATCAAACTGCGCAGGCTCCCTGAAAAACGAGGTCACGTTAGTGGCAATGGAATCCATCAGTATCACAAGCTCCATGCCCGACCTGTCTTTTATCACGTGGTCGTAATATTCGCGGGGTCCATTCATGCCCAAAAGCCGCATGCGTTTTGATATGCGCGCCGCCACGAGCATTTTCTTGCTGTCATTGAGCGAAATGCCGCAGTTATTATATATTACTTCCCGCATGTCATTAAATGTCTGCACGTCTATCATAGAGCCTCCAAACGCCTTCTATTTCGTCGTTTACAGTAATTCATATCAGAAATTCTTCAGGTCCTTATCCTCTTCCATGGGTATTATCTGTTCCGGTGTCAACGCAGGCTTCTTTATCTTGACAACGGCTTTTTTCAGCAGTGCCTTTGCCCCCGGCGCATGCTGCATGGCATGCAGGGGCTTATCAGCAAAAACTTTTTTATCTACTGTCTCGCCAGCCACTGCCGCGAGTTTTGCGACAAGCTCATTTAACTCCAGTGTCTGCGACGCCAGTTCCTCGCTGGCTGACGCTGTTTCCTCAGCGCCTGATGAATTCCGCTGGGTCACGGTGTCCATATCCGCCACTGCTGAGTTTACCTGTTCCAAGCCCCTGGTTTGCTCTTCTGAAGCGGCAGCCACTTCAGCGGCAAGCCCTCCTGTTTTAGCCGCAACTTCGCTTATTTTTGCAAGGATATTTTTTACATCCTCTGTTATCTTTGAACCGGTCTCCACATTTTTCTGTGATTTCGCGATTAACTCGCCTGTATACTTCGCGGAATCCGCGCTTCTCCTGGCAAGGTTCCTTACTTCTTCTGCGATTACGGCAAAACCCTTGCCTGCTTCCCCGGCGCGGGCCGCTTCCACTGACGCGTTTAGGGCAAGGAGGTTGACCTGGAAAGCTATATCTTCAACTGTTTTGACAATTTTAGAACTCTCCACAGAATCATCCGTGATATCAGCGATGGTTTTTACCATTTTTTCCACCGATGCCTGCGCGTCATCAATTGTCTTTTTTGACTCTCTCATCATTATATTTACCTGCCGGGAATTATCAGCGTTCTGGATGACCATTGACGTTATTTCCTCCATTGATGACGTGGTCTCTTCCAGGGAGGCAGCCTGCTCTGACGCACCCTGAGCTATTTCCTGGCTGGACTGGGTTATCTGCCCTGCCGCGGCAGCCACCTGCTCTGAACCTGCGGTTAACCCCTTTATTACCTCGCTGATCGGCCCGGCTATAGAACCGGCTGTCAAAACACCTGCAAGCGTGATTAATAAGGCTGAAATCGATACAAGCACCCATATAAACATATTCAGATTGTTTACCGGCTCGAAAATTTCATTGCTTAAAACTTTGGCAAGTACTGCCCATTTTTCACCAAGTATTTCCACGGGTTTGTAAACCCATATCACCTTATCCCCCACGTAGCCTGTGCCTTCCATTTTTCCGGACTTGCCTGCGAGGGCTTCCCTTACGCTTTCATTGTCAATTCCATTATTTTGGACATTGCCTTTAAAAGACGCTTCAATTGAGTGGTTAACCGGATCCGAGTGCGAAGTACTGCGCATTTTGAAATCTGGCCCCACAAGCACTGTCTCGCCCATCTTTCCCATGCCTATGCGGGACTGCATCATTGCATCAATCTCGGCAAGCGTGAGTTTCAACGCAAAAACCCCGATTATCTTATTGTTTTTCCTGACAACCGCCGCTACAAAACAAGCGGGTGTATTTCCTGAAGGCGCGTATAAAGCATATTCACCAAAGCCGCTGCCGCCGTTCATAGCGCTGTTAAAAGCCGCTGCGAGGGGTGAATCTTTATACGGGCCTGTTTTCAGGTTTGTCCCAAAATCAGATTCCTTTGTAACTGAATAAACAACATCGCCGTCCATGCCTATGAGTTTAAGGTCGTCAAAACCGCGTTCCTTGATATATTGCGGGAAATAATTTTTTATGTCAACCAGACGGGCTTTCAGGCCTGTGTTGTTCGATCCCGTATAGGACTTGTCAAACAATTCGAGCGATTCCACCACAAACGGGTTAATAGCCATACCCAGAACCGTGCCTTGCGAGCTTTTAAACCATTTTTCCACTTCGCTTTTCTTCAGGTCCGATATCGAGTCCAGCCTGTCAAAAATCATTGTTTCAACTGTGGCTCTTGAGCGGTTCAGGCTCATTATGCCTACCACGCACACGGGCAGCAGCCCTACCAGCAGGAACATCGCAATCAGTTTCACCCTCAGGTTAATTTTCTTAAACATTTTTCTCCTCCTTTTCGTTTCCTTCGTTGTTGTTTTCAATGCCGGCGTCAAATACGCCGGCAATTTCGTCCGTTGTCAGGACCTTGTCTATGTTTAAAAGGATTATTACTCCCTTGTCTGTTTTAGCCATGCCGTGAATGAACTCTGTATTAATTTCAACTCCAAAAGACGGCACTGCTTCTACGTCTTTTTCGTAAATATCCAGCACATCCTCCACCGAGTCCACCACTATTCCCATCTGCGCCTTACCGCCGCCTGTAGTTATTTCCAGCACGACTATGCAGGTTACCTTTTTGTCAGCCGCGTTTTCCATGCCGAACTTTATCCGCATGTCTATTACCGGCAGTATGGCGCCCCTTAAATTAATCACGCCCCTGACGAATTCAGGCGTGCGCGGCACTTTTGTGGCTTCCACTACACCCGTGATTTCCATTACGCGCATGACTTCCACGCCATAAATCTCGTTTGCCAGCCTGAAAGTCAGGTACTTGCCTTCTTTTACAGCCGCTTCTATGCTTTTTTTCTGCTTTTGTTCCGGTCCAAAATTCATATCAGAACCTCCTCTTTTTCCGTGCCGTCAGCAATCTTAATGGTTTCAGCCACGTCCAGTATCAGGCCTACCCTGCCGTCAGGCAGGACAGTGCACGCGGCAATGCCGTTTATCTTTCCCAACCCCGCTGGCATGCTTTTTATCACCACCTGCCGCGGTTCAAGTACATGGTCCACGAGCAGGGCTATCTTTTTATTATTGTTTTCCACTATTACGGCGATATTGCCCGCGAAATTATCTTTACTTTCTTCATGGAAAAGGCTTTCAAGGGAAAACACCGGCACAATCGCGTCCCTGAAAACGAGCATTCTGCCTTTTCCCGCCACCTGCGACACCATGCCCGGCTCTATTTTTATGGATTCCACAATGGACAGGGACGGGATTATGTAATGCTCTTTGCCTGACACTATGGTGAGGCCCTCGATTATTGCCGAAGTCAGCGGCAGTATTATCCTTATCGTGGAACCTTTGCCCTGTTCAGTGGCAAGCTCAAGACTGCCGTTTAACGTTTCCACTTCCCTTTTCACCACGTCCATGCCCACACCGCGGCCTGATATGTCTGTTATTTCTTCCGCTGTTGAAAAACCCGGCAGGCAGATTATTTCCAGCATTTTTGAATCGGTCATTTCCCCGTTTTCCTGGATGAGCTTCTTCCTGACAGCAGACTTTTTTACGGCCTCCCTGTCAAAGCCCCTGCCGTCGTCTGTCATTTCAATGAAAATATTGCCGCTCCGCTGGAACGCCCTGATGGCAATGTTCCCCTGCGGCGCCTTTCCCATCGCAGCCCTGGCTGTACTGTCTTTTTCAATGCCGTGGTCAATTGCGTTCCTTATCATGTGCAGAAGCGGGTCGCTCATGCGCTCCACTATGCTCCTGTCCATTTCTGTTTCCTCGCCTGAAAGCGTTATATTGACGTTTTTCGCGCAGGACACTGCCGCGTCCCTGCCTGTCCGCGCTATGCGCATGAAAAGCCGCTTCAAGCTGACCAGCCTTAGCGAAATGCCAAATTCCTGGAGCTGTTTTGTGGTCTTGCTTATCAAACGGAGCCGGTCAAGGAAAGGCCCCTGCATTTTAACCTGCTGCGCTTCCCTGCCGAACATGGCTTCGTTTATCACGAGCTCGCCTATGGAGTCAATCAGCCTGCCCAGCCTGCGCGAGTCAACCCTGAGTACGTCCTCGGAAGCCTGCTGTTTTTGAACCTCCCGGATTTCTTTTTCCGGGGCGCCGGTTTCTTCGCCGCCATCAAATCCTTCGAACTGCGTCAGGTCATTGTTGCCTGTTGCTCCGCGCATTTTGGCTATAATAGCGCCAGCCCCGGGACTGTTCAAAAACGGCTTTCCCTGTTTCCATCTTTCCCTGTGTTCAAGTATGATTGCCTTGAGCAAATCCACTGCTTCCAGGAACAGCCCTATGACGCCCGGCGTGACCGCGAGCTCCCCCCGCCTGATGTATTCAAGTATGTTCTCGGCTTCCCTTGAAATGGCGTGCACATCGGATATTTTCAGGAATCCCGAAACGCCTTTCATTGAATGAAAAGCGCGGAAAATAATGTTTACCGATTCCTTCAGGGATATGTCTTTTTCCAGCAGTAACAGCTGTTCCTCTGACGCGTCGAGGCGCTCCACAGACTCCTCGAAAAAGTCCTTTAAAATATCGTCATCCTGGCGCAGGGCTTTTTCTTCCGCTTCCGCAGTTTGCGCCGGCTCAATTTCATTTTCATGCTTCCCGTTTTTACCGTTTTCGATCGCGTCATTCTGCAGCTCATCCACCACGCTTATGATGGCTCCCAGCACATAGGGCACCAGGTTGTTGTCCTTTATGCGCCTGCTGAGTATCCTGTTTAATATCCTGGATGAGGACATGACCAGGCTGTAAATCCCGTCTTTTGTGGATTTTTTTGTTATCAGGGAAAATTCATAAAGGGCATTGTATATTTTTTCAATTGCTTCAGTCTCTGCCTGCTCCGGTATTATTATGCCGAGCTCGACGGGAAAATCAGAATCAGCCTCAGGCCGGTTTTCATCCACCACCATCTGTATCGCAGAAATTGTTTTTCCGGCAACTGCAAATACCGCTTCCGCACCGCCTGCGGCTTCCTGCAACGATAAGCCAAACAGGGCCGCTGCCTTAGCCGCGGCAGCAGCGCAGGCATGAAGCGACTCCGCAGCTGCCAGGCCGGATATTTCTTCAAGGCGGCCGGCAATGACGATGAGTGTTTCCCTGTCGCCTGAATCAGCCGCTATATAAAACTTCGCGAGTTGCTCAAGCTTTTTTGATAGTTCCTCATGCTTTGCCATTTTTCTCCTGTTTTAACTGCTGCGGCCGGTTGCCGCGAGGGCCGTTTTCTTGAATATTTCCACTTCAATGGGCTTTATAAAGTACGAACTGGTTTTTTATGGTTTAAAATGAATGTTTTTATTTGTTTTTAATCCTTAACTTGCGGTTTTTGACTTAATTCCCCGTAAATCCCGTGCTTTCCCCTTTTTAACACGTTCCGGTAATTTCTTTCCTTTACTGGCATTATTCCACTCATCCACATTTACGCCCTGGGATTCCAGTTTTTTCCTGTTTGAATTAAAATACCGTTCCTGCGCCTTGGATTTATATGGCAAGTTGGAAACCCCTAAAAGACATCGTTGTGGGCCGAATAGTATTCGGCCCCTACAAATATCTACCGCACTTGTAGGGGCAGCATATCATGCTGCCCGCCCCTTGCGGACTTTTCCGACAGTCTCCAAATGATGCTGGCCGAAAACCCTCATTAATATGACGTGTTTCCTTTCGTGTCCGGTGCAGGTCAAATTTTTCTATGGCCTGGCGCCACTAAAACCCTTATAATACCGGGCGGCCAATCCATAGAAAAATTTGACCTGTGCCGGACACGACCTATCATAAGGACTTTTTGGACAGTATCCAAATACCCATAGCAATATTTTAAGTATTTAACGCTCTTCCTTTTTCAACGTTTACAATATTCGCGCCCAACAACATTAACCGCCATGTACCATTCGCAGTAGCTCAGGTACATGGTATGCTATTATTTAAGTATTCTAAACACTATCCTTCTGTTCATTGCCCTGTCTTCCGGGGTCTTGCTGTCTTCAAGCGGATTTTTCATCCCGTAACCGGCTGTTGTCAGCCTGTTCGCGGCTATGCCTTTGGAAACGAGATAATCCTTGACCGACTCCGCCCTGTCTAACGCAAGCTTCCGGTTTGCCGCACCTGTTCCGGCATAGTCGGTGCATCCTTCAATTTCAACTTTCACATTGGGTTTGCTATTGAATAACTTTACCGCTTTATCAAGCACTGCGTTTGATTCCGGCAAAAGACGCGGGCTTCCCACCGCAAAATTTACGCCGGCTAAAAGCACCCTGTCGTCGGAGATCTGTATGATAAAGTTGTCGGCAACAGGTGTTATCGGCGGGATCTTCGCGTTCATATCCTCGATCTGCTCTTTTTCGGTCTGTGCGGATTTTTCCCTGCATGGGACGCATTTTTCCGATGGTTTGCCCTGGCCAAAAATATAATTTACGCCTGCGCTGAGCGCTATATATGAATCGCGCCCGTTCAGTTCGGTCTGGATTATACTGCCGTCAAGCGCTGAATTGGCCGTAACATAATAACCAAACTCCGTTACCAGGTTCCAATCCGGGGTCAGCTTTGCCTCGAAACCGCCGCCTATGTTTAATTGAAACCCGAGCCTGTCGTTGTCGGCAATTATCGTTTGCGCATAGCCTATGGTTTTGTAATTGCCTCCGACCCCCACAAATAAATATGGCGATATCGTTTCGCACGGGATGATATAATACAGCCAGTCAAGATCGGCTGTTATGAGGTTTGTTTTCTCGGTTACCAGATTAAGGGACGTATCGGTCCATTGCCCTTCTATGTGATAATAACCGCCTTTCAGCCGCAATCCCACATACTCGGTAAAATTCCGCTGGATCGAGATATATCCGCCATAATTGGAATTTAAAATATCAATGTTCACCGAGTAATACCTGGGATAACTTACGCCAAAACCCAATGCCCAGCTGTCGGCTGCTGTTTCAGCGTAAGACACGCCAAAACCTACCGCCAACAGCAACGTGAGCGCCATTAGAAATTTTTTCATTTTTTTCTCCTTTTATGTATGATTGAAATATATTTTATTGTGAATGCCAGACATCTCTTACATAACCGGGATTTATATATCCGCCGATAACCCACATCTGGGAATTAAATACCAGCGCCGTGTGCCCGTCCCTCGGCCCGAACGCCGTTGCTGCCGTTGCCTGCGCCCATATGACCCCGTCGCTTGACCACCAAACGTCATTTTGCAGGCTTCCGGTCGCGTACAGGCCGCCTATGACCCACATACTATTGTTAAATACAATGCTTGCGTGTGAATACCTTCCGCTGAACCCGGCTGATGCCGCGGCCAGCGTCCAGGTAAGACCGTCAGTGGACCACCATACGTCATTCCTGTAGCTTCCGTCCCATCCGCCGATTACCCACATCTTATTATTATATACAAGGCCCGTGAACCTGTCTCTCGTGCTGAATGCGGCATTTGGCTGCACGCACGTCCATGCAAGCCCGTCGCTGGAACTCCATACGTCATTTTTTAAGCCCCCAGTCCCGGCATTTCCACCGATCACCCACATCTTGCTGTTATATACCAAAGCCGTGAACCCGTCCCTCGCGCTGAATACGTTGGTTGTCGACGCCTGCGCCCAGGTAATACCGTCGCCGGAACTCCATACATCGTTTTGTAAACTTCCGTCCCATCCGCCGATTACCCACATCTTATTATTAAATACAACGCTCGAGTGCGCGTATCTCTTTGTGAATTCCGCCGTTCCTGTCACCTGCGTCCAATCTATGCCATTGCCCGATTGCCATACGTCATTCTTGGAACCGCCGTCATTTCCGCCTATGACCCACATCTGGTTGTTGAACACCACGCTCGAATGCAAGGCCCTGGCGCTGAATTGCGCCGTAATTGTCGAGTATATCCAATTCTGCCCGGGGACCGGGGTCGGTGTGGATGTCGGAGTAGTGGTTGGCGACCAAAAACTCGCGATATAAGTCTGCGTTTTCCGCGCTCCCTCCGTGCTTGTGGCATTTGCGTTCCCCACTACAGTCAATATTTCCCCGGCCGTTAATGTTAAATCCGGTGTTTGAGTGCTTGTACTTGTAATTGTAGGTGTAAAAGAACTCGCGATAAATGTTTGTGTTATACGCGCCGCTTCCGTCGCCGTCGCGTTGTCCGCCCCCACAGCCGTAATTATCGCGACTATTGTCTGTGTCATATTCGGCGATGATGTTATTGTGGGGGTAATAGTCGGTGAATATAACCTTGCTATCTGTGTTTGCGTGGCATTGGCGTTAATCGCCGCCGTCAATACGGCCACCAGCGTTTGCGCTACATTTGGCGTGGTTACCGTCACCACGGGAGCGGTAAGCGCGGGCCTTTGATCCTGACAGCCGAACATCATTAAGATAAAAACAATAATTGATAATGCAATTAAGACTTTTTTCATAAATTCCCGCCTCCTTGGATGATATTGCGCCTTGATTATTTAAGGATCCTGAACACTATCCTTCTGTTCATGGCCCTTCCTTCCGGTGTCTTGTTATCTTCGAGCGGGTTGTTCATCCCGTAGCCTATGGTTGTAAGCCTGGCTTCATCCACGCCCTTGGAGACAAGATATGTTTTAACTGTTTCAGCCCTTTCCAGTGAAAGTTTCTGGTTGTAGGACCCGGTGCCGACATAATCAGTGTATCCCTCTATCTCAACTTTCACCTCGGGCTTGGTATTCAATAACTTTACGGCCTGGTCAAGCACACCGTATGATTCCGGCAAAAGGCTTGATTTGTCGAATGCGAACTTTACACCGACTAAAAGCAGCCTGTCATCCGATATTTTCACTATATAGCTGTCGACAACAGGCTGTCTTGACATGTTTTTTATGATCAGGTCTTCGATCTTCCCATAGTCTATCTCTGCGGAGCCCGTCTTGCAGGGTCCGCACTGTTCTGACGGTGAACCCTGGCTAAAAAGATAATTGACGCCGGCGCTGAAAACAAGATATGAATCGTATCCGTTCAATTCTGCCGCGACAATGTCGCCGTCAAGCGCCGAATTTGCCGTAATGTGATAACCAAACTCGCCCGTTACATTCCATTCCGGGTTCAGCTTTACTTCCACGCCCAAGCCGGCATTCAGCTGGACGCCGGGTTTGTCCGCGTCCGGTATGGCCGTTTCCGCGCCCGATATCATTTTGTAATTGCCGCCGGCGCCTGCAAATATATAAGGAGAGATCAGTTCACATGGAATAACATAATACAGCAGGTCAAGGTCGGCTGTTATAAGGTTTGTTCCCTCGGTTACCAGGCTGTTGACCGGCCCGTTGAGCCATTGCCCTTCCATGTGCGAATAACCGGCTTTCAGCCTCAATCCCACATGCTCCGTGAAATTCCGCTGGATAGAAATATAACCGCCGTAATTGGAATTTAAAGCGTCAATATTCACCGAATAATACCTGGGATAGCTTAAGCCAAAACCCAGCGCCCAGCCGTCGGATGCTGTTTCTGCGTTAGACATGCCAACGCCTGCGGAAAGCAGCGCGAGTATCATAAAAATTTTTTTCATTTTGTTCTCCTTTTATGTATGATTGAAATATATTTTATTGTGAATGCCAGACATCGCTGACATAACCGGGATTTATATATCCGGCTATGACCCACATCTGGTTGTTATATACCACGCTTGTGTGCCCGTCTCTCGGGCTAAACTGTGCGGCCGCTGTGGCCTGAGTCCATACAACCCCGTCGCCCGACGACCATACGTCATTTTTTAAGTTCCCGACTATATCCAGACCGCCTATAACCCACATCTTGAGCCCGGAGCCGGTGCCGTCATCATATACCACGCTTGTGTGCAAACTTCTTCCGTTGAACCCCGATGTTGATACCTGAGTCCAGATAATTCCGTCGCTGGACCGCCACACGTCATTTTTATAACTCCCGTCATATCCGCCGATGACCCACATCTGATTATTATATACAAGGGCCGTAAACCTGGCCCTCGCGCTGAATTGCGCCGCTGCTGTCAGCTGAGTCCAGAAACTTCCGTCACTGGAACTCCATACGTCATTTCTATAACTCCCGTCATATCCGCCAATTACCCACATCTTATTATTAAATACAAGGGCCGCAAATCCGTCTCTCGCGGTGAATCCAGCAGCTAGTTGCACAGGCGACCAGTTAATCCCGTTGCTTGAATTCCATACGTCGTTTTTCAGGCTTAGGGTATCATCATATCCGCCGATAACCCACATCTTGAGCCCGGAGCCGTTATCATAAACAACACTCGAGTGGGAGTCTCTCGCGCTGAATCCCGCTGATAGAGTCGACCAGTTCCAGGTAATTCCGTCGCTGGAGCTCCATACGTCATTTTTTTTAGTCCCGTCATTTCCGCCTATAACCCACATCACGCCGTTATACACCAGGCTCGTATGCGAGTACCTGGGACTGAACTGCGTCACGGTCGTCGAGTATGTCCAATGTTCCCCGCCTACAGGCGTTGGTGTTAATGTCGGGGTACAGGTTGGCGTCCATAAACCCGCTACAAAGGTCTGTGTTAGCCGCGCTTCAGCCGTGCCTGTGGCATTCGCGTTGGCCACTATGGTCAATATTGCCTGGACCGTCAATGTCGCGTTCGGCGATTGAGTGATCGTGCTGGTAACTGTAGATGTATATAAACCGGCTGCGGCAGTCGCCGTTTTTTGCGCCGCTGCCGTGCCTGTGGCATTCGCTATTGCCGCGCTTGTCATAACTGCGGCTACCGTGCTTTCCACATTTGGCGGTGTCATTGTCCCCGCTGGAACGGTGGGTAAAGTCCTTTGATTTTGACAGCCAAACATCATTAAAATAAAAACACTGATAAATGATAAAATTGAAATCTTTTTCATAAATTCCAGCCTCCTCGAATTATGTCATGCTTTATTCAGGCGCTTATTTACGGATAATATACTTTAACCCGCGCCGCATACAGTTGTTAATTTTTGCCATATCTATATATAAAGAATACCCGTGCTAGACAGGAACCGCAAGAACGGTGTTCGTCAATATTCCGACTTTTTTCCACCAGCAGGTTATTGGCAGGTATTTTGATAATGTGGGAAAAGCCCGCAAGGGGCGGGCAGCATGATATGCTGCCCCTACAAATGCAGGCAGATATTTGTAGGGGCCGAATACGAAGTCCGGCAACACACAAAGTGTGTTGACAGGATTATTCGGCCCACCCACCGCGGCAAACCAAGGCGGCCGCGCTTTCATCGCGCCCCTGCTCCGCGTTTGCCTTGTAATAAATACAAAAAGCCCGGAGCGGTTGCTCCGGGCTTTTTGTATTTATTACAATATTTTTTTAAAACTTCATTAATAATACGGTGTTGGCGGAAAACCCTATAAAACCATGCCGTGTACACGGCATGGTTTTCCGACAGTGTCTAATACAACAACTGGCAGTGCAGGCCGCCCGCTCCCCAGGCGTATGTCGGTACTGTTACCACTTTAAAACCATACTTTTTGAACGCTTTTTCCCATTCGTCATATATGGGATTTTTGTCTTTTACCGATTCATCCATAATTGCCGATGTTGCCTTGATGCTGTCCTGCAGTTCATTATATGTGCCGCTGTCCGCGTTATCATACCAGACCTGATAGGCATTTTCCAAATTTTTATACGCCCTCATTATCTTTGCCTGAGTCGTATTGGGGTCGGTTATGGGCAGATGGTTCGGGTATTTTGCCAGCAGCACTGTTTCCTCACCCGTGTCCCGGTCGCGGTACCTGACTATATTGACCGGGCAGCGGACAGGATGGTCGGCAAAACGGAGCCTTTCTATTATATAACCGAGCTCTTTTAGCTGTCCGGCTACGGCGTCATATTCAGCCTGGCAATGGCTGACATAATCAGCGGAGAATTTTATCTGTGTTATCCCGTCATAACTATCCTTATCCATGGAGGGTATGAACGCTATTGGGCTGCCCCCCCTGGGGTTTGGAAGCACCGCGCACACCATGTCCAGGTGGAACAATTCATCGCTTCCCCTGTCATGATTTGCCAGCATTATTTCAGGCAGGAACATTATTTTCAGGCCGTAAACTGCCTGTGAAAAAGCCGAACGAGCCTCCTCTATGTAGTCATCGGAAATCGAACTTTTGTCAAAATATATACCCCTTGACCTGTTAAGGTAGCGTATTGCCCTGTGCCTTCCGGCGATAAATACTATATTATTATCCGGTGCAAACACCAGGTTCTCATCCCCGCCCTCCATGGAGATGCGGTCCCCGGTATCCTTCAATGTGAATTTATCGGGGAATGTTTGTGCTATTTTTTTCACGGCCTGCGGATATCCGTACATGTCCGCGTTGCTGTACCCGAGTATTTTCCTGCCTTTTTTGTCAAACCCCAGCACTTTGCAGATATCCTGCGGCCATTCGAGCCGCAAAGGCGCCTTGAAGAATTCGAATCTTTGCCTGATCTCTTTTTCAGTCATTCCGACATTTTTCTTCAGATATTCGATGAAATATTCCTTTTCCCTTCCCCTTGACTCGGGAACAAATTTTTTATCGGGCAGCCCCACATAAAAGTGTGCATATGACGGCAGGTTCGGGATGATGTCGCCGTGTGTCAATTCGAAATTAAGCCAGTAAAACTGTTCCTCGATATGCCTTTTTTGTTCCTCTGTGGCCAAAGCCGGCCATTTCATCGCAGGGAAAAAATAACCCGTTTCCTGGTTCGGCCATAAGCCCAGTACTGCAAACTCCATGAACCGTTCCGCTTCCGGCACGATCATTACCCGCCCGTTCTCCGCCATAATACCCCTGTGTTCCCTGACCGGTTTTACATCCGCCGCGGAAATACAGGCGCAAACAATTACGGAGAACATGATAATTACAATTTTTTTTAACAATCTTTTTACAGTCATCGGGCACCTGCTGTTATAGTTTTATTCCTTCTCCTTAAATTTTATCAGAATAAATATTGAACCGCAAGTTTAAAGTTTAAACTGTATTTTTTGTATTGTATATTCTATTTTATCTCCGGCCAGTATCCCTGCCGGACTTCGCTAAATCTTAAAAATCGAATCAGAGGTCTTGTTTGCGATTTTCAAGTGTGTAAAATCCATATAACAATAGGCTAAACACGGATAAAGAATCCGCCTAAAAATCAGCCAAGTGGTATCTTATCCTGAGGGGATTAAAAAAAAGATGAATATATTTGAAATACGCCTTAAACGCGAAGGCCCGGCCGGCCGCCGCTTTATTTGGAGCGTTTAAAAAGCGTTTTTAACAAATTAACCTTAAGCCCGGTTTTTTCAAGTATTTTCACTTCCTGGACAAACAGGTCTAGCGCTGTCAACAAGTGGAATGTCAAACCCTGGATGCCGTCTAAAAATCCAAGTTTAAAAAAATAATACTTTATAAACCGGTAAACCGGCCTTATAAATACGGTATAACCCGTTGGCATGCAACCGCAGCGTAGACGATGTTTCACTTCGAGATCCGTATATTCATTTATTGATGCCAGGTGGGTTGATATTTTTTCTTCCGCATGACGGATCAGCGGATTCCTGAAATGCCCTGTTTCGCCGTGTATTTGAAGCTTTTCATGAATATCACACGGCGGGTATTTGCCGCAGTGTTTCCTGAAAAACCTGACATTGCGGTCGGGGGAGAGCCCGCCGTGTCTTAACCACCTGCCGTAAAAAATATTATTCAGAGGCATGTCAAAAGCGTTTTTATCGGTGCCGTTTTTTAACACGGTCATTATTTCATATTTAAGCCCTTCGGTTATGACCTCGTCCGCATCGATATTTAATACCCATTTGCCTGTTGCTTTTGAAATAGCATAATTCTTTTGGGCCGCATAACCAGGCCATTTTTTGTAATAAACCTTTGCCCCGTATTTTTTTGCTATTTTCACGGTCTTATCCGTGGAACCGCAGTCAACTATTATTATTTCATCAACCCATTTGATGCCGTTAAGGCAAAACGTGAGCATCTTTTCTTCATTCTTTGTAATTATAACCGCAGAAACAAGTTTTGCCATTAAACCCCCAAATTAAAGATCAGCGGCAGCCTGAACACCGCCAAGTTAAAACGATACTGTCGGAAAACCCTATAAAACCATGAAATTTTTTATCGTGTCCGGCACGGATGAAATTTTTCTATGGCCTGTGCGCCACTAAAACCCTTAATATGTTTTGCGACCCATAAGGGGATCATATGAAAATCAAGGATTTATCATCCTCTCATATCAAGCTCCGCTTATAATACAAGCTTGCCATGAACCCGAGCCCAGCGAGTGGTTCATGGCGCACAATCCATAGAAAAATTTCATCCGTGCCGGACACGATCTATCATAAGGACTTTTCCGACAGTATAAAAGCAACAAAAAACGCTGTTTGCAAACGCGTTACCGCCGGTCTTCCTTTTGTGCCTCGAACCTGCTCAGTACACTGTAAACACAGGGCACTACAAATATCGTAAGGAATGTCGATACTATTACACCCCCTATAAGCGCAATTGCCATGGGTATGCGGCTTTCCGCGGACGGGCCTATGGACAGGGCTGCCGGTATGGCGCCGGCTATTGTGGCTATGGAAGTCATAAGTATGGGACGCAGCCTTATCGGGCACGCCGTAAGCAGCGCTTCTTTTACGGATGTTGCACCCTTTGCGCGGACCTGTTTCGTAAAGTCCACGAGAAGTATCGAGTTCTTTTTAACTATACCCATCAACAGTATGAAACCTATCATGCTGTATATATTCATTGAGCGGCCCGATAAGAGCAGCGCTATAAAGGCCCCCGATGCGGAAAACGGCAGCGCAATCAGCACTGAGAAAGGGTCGATAAAACTGTTAAACTGCACTGCCAGTATCATGTAAGCTATAAAAAGGCCCAGTATGAGCGCCATAATAAGGCTCTGAAATGATTCGTTGAAAGCCTGGGAACTTCCGCTCATTGTGATGTAATAATCCGCCGGAAGTATTTTCCCGGCAATGTCTTCCACTGCCTTGTAAGCATCCTGCTGGAATTTGCCCGGCTTCATATTGGCATAAATGGTGACGGCGCGGGCCCTGTTGTACCTGTTAATCCTCAGTTTCGAATTCATTTCTTTGATCGTCACAAGCTTGTCCAGCGGTATCCTGGTATTGTGGCTGTTCCAGAGGTACAGCCCCTTTATTTTGTCAGTGGGGGTCTGGCCCGTCTCCTCCAGCTTTATATTTATGTCGTAGCGGTGCCCTCCCTTTGGGTATGTTCCTACAATTATCCCGCCTATCATCGCATTGACAATTTGGTCTATGCCCGCTATGCTGACCCCGTATTCACCGGCTTTTGCCCTATCCGGTATGATGTCGAGCTCGGGCGCGCCTTCCTGATAATCAGAATCCAGGTCCATGACAAGCCCGGTTTTGTCGAGTTCGGCGATCATGCTGCGCGAATAACCGGCAAGCTTATCCCAGTCCGGCCCCTGCACGGTGAATTCAATTGGAAAACCGCGCGAAGCCACAAAACTCCTCATGGACAGATCCTGTATTACAGCATGAACATCCTGAATTTTATTGAACTTATCCCGGCACAGTGTCATAAATTCCTGCTGGCTCAGTTCGTGCCCTGTTTCTTTGTCCACGCCGCGTTTGCCGCGGTCCTTCATGGTTACAAGCACGCTGCCGCCGTTTGAGTCTCCGGGAGACCCGCCTCCGACCTGCAGCACATAGCGGTCGATTTCCGGCCGCGAGGCAAAGAACTTTTCCACTTCGGAAAATTTTGAATCGGAATAATCAAGAGCCGAACCTGTGGGCGTTTTCAGCCTGACATTGAAACGGCTCTGGTCCTCCGCGGGCAGGAATTCCTTGTTTATGAATTTTAACGCGACAAAACTCAGCCCGAAAAATATAAGAGCCGTAATTATAACCAGCGCCCTCCGGCTAAGAACCCATTTGAGCGTGCTTGTGTATGCTTTCGTGGTTTTATCCATGAGCCAGTCGACGGATTGCCCTATACGGGTCTTCCTTTTTCCGGCGTCAACGTAACGCGAACAGAACATCGGGGTCAGTGTAAGTGCATTCACGAGGGACAGCAGTACCGCCGCTGTTATAGTCACCCCGAACTGGAAAAAATACCTGCCTATTACGCCGGTCATGAAGGCTACAGGCAGGAAAATAGCCACTATGGAAATAGTCGCGGCAATGGCCGCAAAACTTATTTCCCTGGCCCCATCCATAGCCGCCTTGTACCTGTTTTTGCCGTTTTCCTGGTGCCGCACAATATTTTCAAGGACTATGATGGCATCATCAACCACAATACCCACAGAAAGGCTCAGCCCTAAAAGCGTGAAGGTATTCAGCGTAAAACCCGAGAAATACAATATTATAAATGTCCCGATAACCGATGTGGGCATGGACAGCAGGACGTTCACCGTAGACGACACTGTCCCGAGAAATATCCAGCAAATGAAAGCAGTAAGGATTATAGACAGCACAAGTATAAAATTAAGCTCACTGACCGACTGTTCTATATACTTGGTGCCGTCAAAATTAATGTCCAGGTGCATGCCCTCGGGCAGGGTTTTGCGTATCTCGTCGACCTTGGCGCGTATGGCTTTTGCGGTCGCGACCGCGTTCGCCCCGCGCTGCTTTAAGATACTCAATCCAACCCCCGGGACGCCGTTGCCCCGGCTTATCCTTGTGGCATCCGCCAGCCCTTCCTCAACTCGCGCAACTGACGAAAGCGGGATGTTTGCGTAATTCGGCTGGCCGTTGCGTGTATGTATCCTGATGTTCTCGAACTGCTCAACCGTATCCGCTTCACCCATAGTCCGGATGAAAAACTGTTTGTTGTTGCTGTTTATTATGCCTGCCGGAGATTCCGAACTTTCCTTCTGGACCGCGTTTACCACGTCGTTAACAGTAAGGTCGTATTTATTTAGATTTTTCTGGGAGAGCCATATCCTCAGGTTCGGGTCCGTATAACCGGCAAGGGTTATATCTCCCACACCTGAAACCATGGCAAATTGATCCTTAAGCCTGTCATATACATATTCCATCAGGTACCTGAGCGGATACTTGCCGCTGTTCAATGATATCAGCATTATGGGCTGGTCATTGGGGTTGACTTTCGATATACGGGGAGGTTTTGCATTGGCCGGAAGCCGCTGTTGTATCTGCGAAACTTTGGCCTGGACATCCTGTACGGCAATATCTATATTGCGGCTTAGATCGAACTCGATCGTCACTGTGCCTTCACTATTTTCCGATTCGGAGGAAACGTTGCGCACGCCCTGTATACCCATGACCGCGTCCTCGACAATATCCAGGATCTCGGTCTCTACAACCTCAGGTGCCGCGCCCTCAAACCTGATGTTTACTGAAACAACAGGAAAATCAACGTCAGGCAACTGGCTTATGCCCATCCTGTTAAATGAAATAGCGCCAAGAACGATGAGTCCGGTCATAAGCATCCAGGCAAAAAGCGGCCGCTTTATGGATAATTCGGATAAGGTCATGTTCTGTCCTTTATTGATAATTTTATAAAACCGTTAAAAACATGAAAATAAAATAACAGGAGCTTTACAATGCTTTTCCCGACACCGTAATTATATACCAATTGCCCTGTTTTTAAAACAATATAAAGCCCGGCGCTATAATGCGCCGGGCTTTATATACACCAATGCCTATTTCTCGGTTTTTTCTTCTTTGCCTTCCTTTTTCTCGCCTACTTCTGTTTTATCCGTTGTTGCTTCTTTTGTCTCTTCCGCCACTGCTTCATTTTTCTCCGCTTTTGCCGTGGTTGTTACTGATGCCGCAGCGTTTTTTACGGTTTTCTTGGCATGTTTTACCTTTTTCACGAGCTTTGCCGCCGTTGCAGCAGTTCCTGAAACAGCCGCAGGCGCCGGGTTGGTAACGACCGCTTTTACTTTGGACGACGTCGTTGTTGTCTGCTCCGCCGCGAATGCGATCGACGCCATAAACACAACTGCCAGTGCTGATATTATTATTTTTTTCATTTTGTCCGCCTCCTTTCTTTTAAATTTTATGCTTTTACAAAGTTGATTTTTGCGGTTTATCCGGTTTTTCTTAAACCTTTACTCATTACCTGGCTGCGGCTGTTTCATCGGGTTCGGGCGGAAGTTCGTCATTTTTCGTAACAGAGAGAAAAATAACCAGGACTAAGATCGTGGCCAGGAAAATTCCGCTTGTTACGGTCGGGCCGAGTGCCAGGCCGCCGGCGTCTTTGTCCTGCGAAAGGTAGTCCCCGATCGAGGCGCCGAGCGGACGGGTCAGGATATAGGCCAGCCAAAAAGCAAGTATGGCGTAAAAGGGCTGATGCCTGTGCTTTGCGCCCTGCATTTTCCTGAGAACCTGGTATACGGCCGTCACAACAGCTATCATGCCGCCGAATATATATATCGAGTTCAAATACCCGAATTTGAATTTTTCCGCGCTTAGATCGCCAGCTGCGGTACCCAGGGCAAAGGTGAACAGAATAGCCAGCCAGTAAAAAGTCTCGCGCCGTGACGTAACTATTGAATGCACCGACAAGGTCTTTTCAAACGCGAACCATATCGCGAACGTCAGCACAAGCGCGATGGAAAATATTATGGTCGTAGTCTCCAGCGGGACGCCCAGCTTGTCCGTCAGGTTGTCCGTGATCAAAGTCCCGACCACGCTGATGAAAACAACGGCCAGCCAGTAAATTGACGGGATATATTTTCTTACCCTGAACTGTAAGAATAAAACGACCAAAAGCAACACGCCCATGACAAGCGATGTCCCGGTTAGCCCGAAATGAAGCGTTTCATTCAGGTAGTCTGCCGCAGTCTCTCCTACCGTGGTGCATAAGACCTTTATAATCCAAAAATACAGGGTTATTCTCGGCACCTTGTTCAACATTTCCCTGATTTTCAATGTGTCCATTTGGCCCTTCCTTTCAATACGGGATATATTTCATATTCCTTTTTTATTTATTATTTACTTTTTGATTTCTTTATTCCTTCAGACAAATAATAACATATTGGGATTAAATCGGGATTAAAGCAGGATTAAGATTTCTTAATGCAGGCCGTGAGATCTATGCCTGTTTTAAAGGAAGCGAAATTATAAAAGTTGTGCCTTTACCAGGCATGCTTTCCACGTTTATCTTGCCGTTGTGCGAGTCAATAATTGATTTTGCTATGCTTAACCCGAGGCCATATCCGTACTCGCTGCGGGACCTGTCAACGCGGTAGAACCTGTCAAAAATATGCTGTAATTCATCCTGGGCAATGCCTGTGCCTGTATCTGTTATGAAAACTTCGGCATACGGATCTTTTTTTTGGATACCGATTGTTACTCTTCCCCCGGCCGGGGTGTACTTAACGGCATTATCAATAATATTTGAAAATACGCGTTTTATATTATCCGCGTCCGCATCCAGCCGTACGTCTATGCCCGGTTCAAGTATTAACGCGATGTTTTTCCTGTCTGCCAGCACTTTCATATTATATATCACCTGTCCGATCATTGCCCGCAGTTCAAACGGAAGCTGTTTGGCTGCGGGTTTATTTTCCTGCCGCGCCAGGAACAGAAGGTTCTCAACAAGCTGGCCCATACGGTCAATTTCTTCAAGGTTAATCCTTAATACACGTTCATATTCTTCAGGGCTGCGTTTTTTGTTCAGGGTTACTTCCTGATTGCCTTTTAAAGCGGTTAAGGGCGTTCTTAATTCATGGGAAATGTCCTGGACCAATTGCTGCTGGCTGGAAAATGCCTTATCTATTCGCGCCAACATGTCATTAAATGTCCCGGCTAAATCCTTTATTTCATCATTTTCGTCGGGCAGCACTATTTTATCCTTTAGGTTCCTTGAAGTGATCCGGTGTATGGCCGATGTCATATTAACTACGGGACTTAAAGCCATTTTTGTCAGGAATTGCCCCAATCCGACAATAATAAATATGGCAACCGGAAAAAACAGCAGCAGGGCGGTTATCAGCCTGTTCAACTCAACCTGCATGGGTTTTAAAGAAGTGGAAACCTGTATAAAATACGGGAATTTGTTCTCTTCCACGACGGGTATGGTGAATACTTTTAAAGGCGGGAGTTTGGTGTTTGGCGGTTTCAATTGCACAACATTAAAAACACCTGTATTTTCTTCCTTTGTTTTTTTGATGATCTTCGATAAAGGCAGGGAAAACAGCATATTCCCTGAATGTACAATTTCCGCTTTATCCGGCCTGAATATCTGGATAAAAATATTTTCGCCGGTATTTTCTTCAACAGCATACTTTGCGGCATTAATAAAATCGGCTTTAGGCGCGGACACGGAGGCATTGACGGTAATCTCGGATATATCTTCCTCATTATAGCTGGATATTACCTGCCCTATATCCCCGGCTTTTGACCTTAACAGATCATTCAGATTCTTATCGAGGCTCCTGGAAAAACTCCCGTATATGAAAAAGCTGAATATAAGGATAACAACGCCCAATACCAGCGTGTACCACAGCGTCATTTTAAAATGAATGGATTTTGTGAACACAGATCAACTCCTTATGATATAGCCCGAACCCCTGACCGTATGAATGATCTTTTTTTTGTGCTGCCTGTCTATCTTATTTCTAAGCGCATTTATATGCACATCCACAACATTGGTATCAGCGTCAAAATTCATGTCCCAGACATGCTCGGTAATGGCCGTTCGTGTCACTACCTGGCCGGAATTATACATCAGGTATTCCAAAAGGGCAAATTCTTTATTGGTTAACAGGATTTCCTTGTCTGACCTTGTCACTTTGCGTGCATGCAGATCCATAATAAGGTCATCAGCCTGAAGTTTCCCTGATTCTTTGCCGCTGTTCTTTCTAAGCAAAACCCGTATCCGCGCAAGCAATTCTTCAAACGCAAAAGGTTTTGTCAGGTAATCATCCGCCCCGCAATCCAAGCCGGTTACTTTATCATTCACGCTGTCTTTTGCCGATAATATAAGAATGGGGGTTTTATTCCCGTCAGATCTGATCTTTTTGCAGAGTGTTATTCCGTCCATTTTAGGGATCATTAAATCCAGAATAACCGTGTCGTACTTTTCCGTCGAGATGAGAAAGTACCCGTTTTCGCCGTCATTTGCCGTATCAACGGAATACCCGTTTTCTTTTAAGCCCTGCCTGATAAAATTCGCTATGTGTTTTTCATCCTCTATGACAAGTATGCGCATAATTCAAACCTCTTATCTTTACGCTTAAAATTGTGTTACACGCACATTTACCCGCATGTTCTGTACGCCGCAAGGGATCTAGTGTTGAGCATGAAGGTTGTTTTACTGTTTTTGACATTACCACTCCCCTTATTTTCCTGCCGTATACTATCAATTCATTTTATCGTTTGTTTCTTCAATTGCCGAAAACACTTGTTTAAGTATTTTTGGATGCAGTATCTTACCGGAATGAAATGGAAGGACAATGCGAGATGTTCCTTTTAAATATATCCTATGACTCCCTTTTTGTCTTAAAAAAACAAACCCGCCGGAAATTAAAAGTCTTTCAGCTTCTTTTGCGGTCAGCCTGTCTTGCTTAACCAACGGCAATCTCGAGTGAAGTTGTAAGTATTTCCTTGCTTGATATTTTTTTTCTTTCTTTCCTGGATAAAGTTTCTACATATAATTCTATAGCTTCCTTTATATTTTTCATAACCTCTTCAAGACTCTCGCCCTGCGTATGACAGCCTTTTAAATCCGGCACATATGCAAAATAACCAAAGTCGTCTTTTTCTATAACCACATTTACCTTGTATGTCACAAAACACCTCCAATGCTTTTTATAATTATACCATCAAAAATATGCTCATTCAAGAACAAATACCCGTCAGACCTGATTTTTTTGCAGAGTGTTATTCCGTTCATTTTAGGGATCATATATCCAGGATAACCGCGTCGTACTTTTGACACTGCCGAAACCCCTGCAAATAGTCATCGGTTTTTCCGTTAAGAACAGGCATAACAATACACACGCTTTGCGGGTTTACATGACTGGTTACAGTTTAAGGAACACTCTGTGTGTTTTATCAGCTTGATGACTTACTTTTATTATTGCGCCATCGTCCCGGCGGCCGGCGTAGTTTCGTGGAATTTATCAAGGACTTTTGCCTCTATCGACTTGCGCATGTCCGTGTTAAGCGGGTGCGCTATGTCCTTAAATGTCCCGTCCGAGAGCTTCCTGCTCGGCATGACCACAAAAAGTCCGTTCTTGCCGTCTATCACCTTTAATCCTCTTACAACAAACGAACTGTCAAAAGTGATGCTCGCGTACGCTTTCAGTTTCTGGTCCTCTGATGCGCCTGCTCCTCTTGGGAAAACTTTTACTTCTGTGATCTCCATACGGCACCTCCTGTTTTTTTGTCTGCTGATATTTTCATTTTGCGCTTTCTCTTTTTTCGGGATAAGCATACATAAAAGATCCGGGTCCGGGTATGCCGACTTTCCACTTTTTTTTGACTTTTTTCAACAAAGAAAACTTAAAGGCGTCAGCGCAGCACTATAAACTTCTTCAAACCGAATTTAACCACGTTTCCGTAATTGTAATCCAGCGTGAGAAAGTACATATATACACCGGGCGCCAATCTGGAAATATCGATCACAGAAATCTGCGGCCCTGCGGGCTTATTTTCGTCTTTTAGCGCAGCCAAATCGCCCGTCTCATTATAAATCCTGATCTTTACGTTTCCCTGGGCCACCATAGCATAGGATATATTAACCGTGTTCCGGGCCGGATTTGGATACAGAATATTTGTTCCCTGATTTACAGGCACGACGTCAGCCGCCGGCGTAACTGTTGCGGTAAAGGACGGCCCCGGAGTTGATGTCATGGTTGTTGTCTGCGCGGCCGTCATGGTCGGCGTTATAGTTCCACTTATTGTTTCCGTAATTCCCGGCGTTACATCCTGGGGCGTAGATGTCACTGTAGAAGTCGGGCTTTCAGTTCCAGTTGCCGCCGCAGTTCCATTTTCCGTCACACTATAAGTGGCTGTCTGCGTTATTGTGCCCGTGCCGGTGGCGGTATATGTCGCTGTCATAGTGGCTGTATTGGTTGCGGTCGCGGTCGGGGTGTTTGTTTGTGTGATCGTTCCGGTAAATGTCGGCGTGGCGGTTATTGTCGGCGTATAGGAGGATGTTTGCGTTATCGTCGGTGTTGCAGTCAATGTAATTGTGGCCGTATTGGTGCCTGTCATGGTTATTGTCGGCGTTACCGTGCTGCTTACGACCGGCGTCACTGTCGGTGTGTATGTCCTGGTCGATGTTTTGGTCACCGTATAAGTCGGCGCGATGACCCTGTTGTAGTTTATTATGACAGTATCTATAGACGGCGATTGAAAGTCGTCGTAAGCCGTAAACATTGCCCGCCATTTCAACTTGTCCCCCGCGTTAACGCCGGTAAAAGCAACGCCTATACCCGGTATTGCCGGGAGCCACGTCGACCCGTTATTGGCTGATAACCAGTAATCTATCTGCTGTCCGTTTAAGGCCTGTACCGAGGTGAGCGTCACGCTTGAGTATCCGGCAAACCACTGGTCTATCATCGTGGAATAAACCCAGCCAGGAGATACATATGAAAGGCCGTAACGGTTCAGTTTCGCGTTATCCCCCCCGATGATCCAGTAAACACCGTTAAATGCCACGGTATTAATGGCCGCCGAGTTGAAATTCACCAGATTACCGCTTTCATCCGTATAAACCCCGGCGCCGGCGCCCGACGCGATATTTATTTTCCCATTCTTCCCGCCTATTATCCATTGCTGCTGCGACGGGGAATAATCCATGTCATATATATCCGCTGTCCCGAAATTTACAAGCCTGCCGCTTATATTTGAAAAAGCTCCGGCCTCGTAATCAGCCATTTCAGCGCTGCCGCACCCTATCCTGATCTTTGAAAGACCGTCATATTTTAGCGTGTTTACGCTGTAATAGCCGCCCAGGCAGCTGTAAAGAGCGTTCTTTAAATCCGCATATGAATTCACTCCGTTGTACATGACCAGACCGCCGTTGCCGCCCCCGATGAACCACGATGATTGGCCCGGAATCCATTCAACTTTATTTACAGGATCATAGGCCCCAAAATAAGGCGATATATCCTTTGCCTGAAAATTATCGCCGTCCGCGCTGATGCTTAAGTTCCTGTTTCCCCCGCCTATGACCCACTGCGATCCGTTCCATTTGATCGTCTTGACGCCGATGTTGCCAAACCCGAGCGCACTGGTCCTGTCAAGAAAATTGGTCCCGTCAAATTTCGCGAGTTTGCCGCTGGTTCCCCCTATGAGCCAGTAATTATTGGCACTGTTCCACCCCGCGCACAGCACATCATCCGCGGTCCAGTTCAGCGCGGTCCAGCTCGGGTTCGCTTTCAGATCCGTGAAATTGGTCCCGTCATATGTATTCAGGGAGCCTTCTACGCCGCCCACGAGCCAGTAGGAATTATTGGACTCGGCAAAATTTATCGCGTTCGAACCGAAGTCCAGTGCATCGCGGGAGAAATCGGTATTTATGGGGGAGTTGTACGTACCCGTCCTCTTCATTAAACATCCGTTTTGGCCGCCGATCATATTAATTCCGTTGGCCTGCCCGTCGCTTGCTATCGCCCATATGGGATGCGCCGAGAAATATGCCGGGTTTGATTGCTCGGTGTATGGAGTGATGTTTGCGTCCGAAGTGGTGTAAAACACGGTTTGAGTCTGCAGTTTGGAACCGCCAATGAGCCAGTAATATCCGTTCCATTTTATGGACCATACAGTGTAAAGGGGGGTGCCGCTGGGATACGTGCTGGTATTGGTAAATGTTGTACCGTCATAAGTCGCGATCTTTCCCGCGCCGCCGCCCAACACCCAGTAACTGCCGTTCCAGTCCATGGTGTTAATGTCATAATAAACGCTTCCCCAGGCCGCATAAAGCTGCGCGGTCAGGTCCGTAAATGTGAATCCGTCATACTTGGCGATCTTTCCGTTTGCGCCCGCTATAAGCCAGTAAGAGCCGCTGTATCCGATCGTCTTGACGGCATTTGGCTGAAAATTCAGGTTGTATTTAAAATCAACCCACGACGTCCCGTCAAAACCGTTTAAGGACCCGGTTTCCCCGCCAAAAAGCCAGTAGTTGCCGCTTGGCGTGCAGTTGATCGCGTTAATGGCCCCGGAAAAATCAACGAGGCTGTTTTTAACATTGGTCCACGGCCCGTTATTGTCCCGCCTGTTTAAATTCGGGCCGTCGCCGCCTATAAACCAAGTGCTATTGTTGTGTTTAATCGCCCTTATATTGGAATTGTAAAATCCCACAAGGGTTGCGGTTCTGTCGATAAAATGCGTCCCGTCAAATTCATTCAGCTTTCCCTGCAGCCCGCCGATCATCCAGCTTGTCGGCGACCCGTATTCGATGGTGGTGATCCCGCCGCCCCAGTTTATTACATCCATTGTCTGGGCAAATTTGCTGACCCTTTGCAGCACGGCCCTGCTGTTTATGGTATCCCAGTTGGCCGTGGTATTTACCGTATCTTTATACGCGGCGGTGTCAAATGTTTCCGTAAAGGCAAAAACGCGGCCCGCGAAAACAACGGCGCATAAAAATGCCGTTGTGGCGAACACCGCCCTGCGTAATATCCGCGGGATCATAACAACCTCTTTTAATGGATGCGGTGTGTTTTTCATCACTGCTTCACGGTTTCAAACAACCCTCTCCTGTTTAATCTCGCCGCTTCTGAGTTTATATTTTTAGGATCGGACTCATACGCCGCCGAGTTGCTTTCGCCGAACCAGATTATAAAAACCCTGTCGGGAGATATGTCCCCTTCCCTTATAATGTAATTCCGGATGCCGTACGCCCTCTTTTCGCTGAGTTTCATGTTATAGACTTCCCCGCCGCTTATGGATGAGTAACCGGCTATGCGCACTTCTGTTTTGGGATTTTCTTTTAAGATCAAAATATTCCTTTTCAGCAGCACCAGCGCATCCTGGGAAAGGTCGGACTTCATATTATCAAAATAAACGGTTTCAGAAGTCATTACCCGCTTGTCTGACGCCGGTAAATAGTTCCTGTCCAGCGCCTTAAATGTGGAGGAGTATGTCAAACTGAGCCTGTGGGATGACCCGAGTTCTCCGGAAGGCACAAACGCGTAATCCAGCGTAAAGTCCTGGACTTTGATCCCTATGCCTGCGGTTATTCCCATAAGGCCCGAAAGTCCCTGATTCGAAAAGTTATATATATAGCCAAAACGCAGGGCAGGCATTGAAAATCCTGTAAATTCAATTCCCGTATTTAAACGGCTTAACCCGTTAGCCTGTGTCTCTCCGGAAAAAGCCAGCAAGAACCGGTTGCTTTTCCCGAAATCAAACCCGTACGAACCGCCCGCGCGGAAATCCGAGGCAACAGCGTAGTTTTCGATTTTCCCGCCCAAGTTTGAGTAAGCCGCGCCAAAAGTAAAAGAAGGGGTTGCTTTCCATAATAAGCCGATATCTCCGGTGAAGGCATAATATACCCTGTCTGCAAGGGTCTTTTGCGCGGCGTTAATTGCCACTCCCGCGTAAACGCCGGGCATCCATTCCCTGCCCCAGCCTGCCTTGATGCCTTTTTCTCCGGCATTGTTGGTACCCGCAAGAAGCTGCCCTGAGTTATCCCGTATGTCAAATATGCCGTTATCGGAGTAATTTATTGATATTGCAAGGCCCCCAAAAGTTCCGGCGGGTATTCCAATAACAGCTATCTCCTGCACAAGGTCCCCGGGCGAGCTGTTGTGATGTATGCCTATTTCCATATTTTCCATGACACCAAGCCCTGCCGGGTTCCATAGCAACGCGGATGAACCCTCTGCAACGCCCGTATAAGCGGAACCCATGGCCATGGCGCGCGCTGTTCCGTTTTGCTCGTCAAGAGGCATTGCCAGGCTGGCCGCAGGCAGTATGGTATCGGCAGGCAGTATCTGCGCGCCAATTAAGAAAACAAATATAACCCCTGATACAACCGCCTTGATTTTAATTTTAACCTCCATCACATCAGTTCCCAGTCTGCTTTTCGTGTATTTGATCTATCTGTTCTCTGTTCTTTGTTCTTTGTTCTTTGTTCTCTGTTCTTTGTTCTTTGCTATATGCTCTCCGCGCTTTTGATCTTAATTACAGTATCTGTCGATCGCAAGTTTGGTCTTTTTTCTCTGTATATGACCGTCATCTCCGCGGGCCTCTATTACGGCCACATAAACACCCATAGGGCACATATCCCCTGTATTATTGCGCAGATCCCAGGTCGCTTTGCCCGTTTTAAGGCTTGCACCTATTGTACGCACCTGTTCACCTGCTTTGTTTAATATAACAACATTGACACAGCCGTTTTTTTTCCTGATTTTTTCGGTATCCAGGTTTATTTCAATAACATCTTCCGGCCCATCGTCCGGCTTGGGCGCCGCCTCCAGTCCGATCAGCTGAAAAACGCCGTAAGAACTTGTCCCTTCCTTATAAATCCAGTGATTATACTTGTGCATTCAGATACCTCTTTAAAATTTTTAACTTCCCATGATACTGTCTGAAAACCACTAAAAACCATCGTTGTGGGCCGAATGATATTCGGCCCCTACAAATATCTAACTGCATTTGTAGGAGCAGCATATCATGCTGCCCGCCCCTTGCGGGCTTTTACGACAGTCTTCCCATAACCGCAAAAAAATCCGCAATCCGCAATCCCATATCCGCAATCATTAATCCTCATATGTTTCGTTGACGATCTTCAGCAGGCTGTTGTCGGTTTTATCACCGCGCAGCATTCTCAGGCAATTTTCGCAGACTATGTCTTTTCTCATGTATAATTTCACTCCGTAACCGTAACTCCGCGCCCGGTCGGATTCGTTCTGCGAGCCTGTTATTACTATGAAGTCTATACCGCCGGCTTTTTTGCTGTGCTTGATCTTTTCCAATATTTCAAAACCGCTTACTTTCGGCAGGGTCAGGTCAAGCAGTACAAGCATGACTTTTTTATCCGCGCTCTGCGTGTCTTTGACTTTATCCGACAGCAGGTATTTCAGCGCCTTTTCCCCGTCGTTTATCCATAAAATATGCTTGCCGGGATTATTTTTTTTTAAAGCGGTAAGCAAAAGCTTCGCTTCCTCCTGATTGTCTTCAACAAGCAATAGGTCCGCGGGTTTTTCCGCTGCCGTCATAAATCACCTCAAAGAACTGTTATTTTACACACTAAAGATTTCAGTACCAAAGTCGGCTTCCTGTTAAATCACCCCCGGCTTTTTAACCGGGAGGCTGTCTTTACTTTTTAGACGTTGTTTTGGGAGGGTGCACAAGTTCTGCGAATGTTTCCCTGCCTTCTTCTATCAATTCCCCTGTCTTTTCGCCTATGTCGTCAAAAAATATTTTAACCTTTTTTTTGCTCTCTGAACCCGACTGCGTCGCATAAAACAGGCCCAGTCCGACGCCTATTACGCCGCCCAAAAGCAGCGCCAGGATCGCGTCTCCGCCGTTATTTTCGCTCATTTTGATTTTCCTCCTTTCGTTTTTTTAAAAAGAATGTCTTTTATTTTATTGGTTATAGATGTAAGCATGCCGCCGCCCAGTAATACCAGGTTAAACAGGGGCGCCAGCATGTTGATGTTTTTCGCAAAACTTCCGATCTCTTTTGTAGCTTTCCTTATTTCTATCATCGCAAGCACAAAATACACGGTGCCGGCAAGTACGGCGGCTGTCGCAAGTATGACACACACGATCAGAACAGTTTGCATTGTATTGTCCTCTCCTAATTCATCGGCCCCGGTTGTCACAATTTATATTCCCCCGGAAAACCCGTATCCCTATACTATCCTGGCGGCAGCTCTTGTTTGCCTGACGCCGTAATTCTTTCCTATTCTGTCAAAATGAAACTGGCTGTGGGCGTCCCTGACAATATAAAATACCACAAAACTCATCACGGCCGCGAAAAAGCACCATACAGAAGTAAGGCACTGCATATAGAACACGGCCGATATTGCGAATGATAAGACCATAAGCACGCCAAGAATAGGGACCCTTTTGATACCCGAAACAAAAAGCGGAACCACAGTCACGGCCAGATAAAAAAACAGGGCTTTTTTGTCCAAAGTATCCGGCACATTGCTCTGATAAGCTATATGCCTGCCGCTGATCACCGCGTGTATGCCGTGCAAAACCAAGCTGTACAGATTATAAAAACAAATAGCGGCGCCTACCGCAAGCAGCGCGTAAAGAATTCTTTTCCTCGTTTTATTTTCTTCAAGCAATAAAACGGAGAGCGGTATCATAACGGGCCAGATGATCTGCGCCATGATCACAAAAAAGTACGAGGCTGCGGCCTCTACCCCCGCAAAACCCGCGCGCGTCATGCTCAGCCATAGAACGCCCTCTGTAAATTGCTGCAGCGCAAAAAATACGGGAATGACCGCAAAAACTATCTGTTGCGGTTTATGGACCTTTTTTATTGTTTCCGTACCGACAAACGTAAGCAACACGCCCGCCGTAAGACTTGCACTTGCCGAGAAACACACGTTTGTCTCCTTTTACCGGATCATATCCACGGTTTAAACAAAAGTAATAACAAGCTATTTTCGCTTATTTGCGGTTGAATATCATTTTTTCCGCTTCGAGCCAGTGCTTTTCGTCATTGCCGTGTATAAACCCGCTTTTTTCAAAAAGTGAATACGCTGCTTCACTGACAAGTTCCGGCAAATTGCGCGGTTTTTCCAAAACCGCGGTTTTTTCCGTTTTTGACGCGTGCTTTACCGCTTTTTTCGTTTCCATTTTGCACCTATCCTTCTTTGTACTGTAAGTTTACATAAAGACGGATAATTTAGGTATGCCGGTATTCCTCTTTTTTTGGACTTTTTTCAACAGGGAAAACGGGGTTAAAATGGATTTTGGGGAGGATGTTGGATGCTGGGGGCAACCTTCAATAATAAGACGATTAACTATTCGTATCCGGTACAAGCCGATTTTCTTTATTGCCTGTACGCCATAAGCCATGTAGTCGCGGGCCTGCGTTTCATCGGCCCGCGCCTAGATAAGGAAACTAAACAAGCAAACATTTAGATCGCCCACACAACCGTGTGATACAATGATTTAATTCCCGCAGGCGCACCCCGATGGATCGTAGAGGGTGCGACTACGAAGTCGTAGATTTTACACACGGCAGGATTGTGTAGTCGCGGGCCTGCGCCTCATCGGCCCGCGCCTAGATGAGGAAAATAAACAAGCAAACATTTAGATCGCCCACACAACCGTGTGATACAATGATTTAATTCCCGCAGGCGCACCCCGATGGATCGTAGAGGGTGCGACTACATTACAACCCGCTATTTTAAACGACCCGGTTTTTGCCCAATGTAAAATAAAACGTGCTGCCTTTTCCGGGTTTTGATTCAACCCATATTTTTCCGCCGTAGATTTGCGTTATTTTCTTGCAGGTGGCAAGGCCTATGCCGCTTCCCGGGTATTCATTTTCACCGTGAAGTTTTTGAAAAGCATCAAATAACCTGCCGTAGTCTTTTTCATCTATGCCTATGCCGTTGTCCTTAACCGAAAGAATATACTCCCCGTCTTTTTCCACAGCGCCCACATACACTTCGGGCACGACTTCCGGCGCGGTGAATTTTACCGCGTTATATATCAGGTTCTGGAACAGCTGCGTCATGTGCGCGTTGACCGCTTTGACGCGCGCAAGGCCGGTGCGGGTCAGGGAGGGTGTCTTTCCGTCTTTTTTCATTTCCAGCCTGACTTCGGAAAATATATTGTCCACTACGCCGTTCAGGTCAATAACCTGTAATGTCTTTCCCTCGTCCGTCATTGTCGCGTAGGACAAAAGATCCGCTATCAATTTGCTCATTTTCATCGCCGCGGTTGTTACAAATTCCATGTGTTCTTTGGCTTCGCTGCTTAAGACACCTTTATTCTGTTGCTCAAGGAGCGTGATAAAACCCGCTATCGTCCGCAGCGGAGACTGCAGATCATGCGCGACAGTGTAGGCGAACGCCTCAAGCGTTTTATTGGATTGTTCCAGTTTCAGTACAAGGCTTTGTATTTTTTCATCCGCCAGTTTCCTGTCCGTGATATCTATGACATTCATCGAACATTCGTTGTTGCCCCCGGAAACAATGCCCTCTATATATACATTTACCTGCGCGCCGTCCTTTTTTATGAGCACAGCCTCGCATGAAGTTTTGGCGCCGCCTTCAAAAGCCCCCTCGATAAAACCGTCAAAAGAATTCAACGTTCCCGTGGAAACAAACGTCCTGAAGTTCCTGCCTATCAAATTCGACCTTTCGATCCCCGTCAGCTTCGCGCCGCTTAAGTTCAGCCCTCGTATTATGCCTTCCTGGTTTATGGTAAAATATCCGACCGTTGAAAAATCATACAGATCCGTATATATCTTCCTGGCCGTTTCCACGGAGCTATTGGCTCTCTTTAACTCGTCATTTTGCATATCCAGCTCTATCTGGTGTATCTGCAATTCGTGGAGCATCCTGTCCTTATCCATCTTAGCCGGCGCCGCCCCGGCCTTACCCCGGTTTTTTTTCAGGAACGCTTCGGCTATCACGCGCAGCTTTTGGGCCGTGGGCGCCATCTTCCTGTTCTTTTTATTTTTCATCTTGCGCCGTTTTCATACCGACGATCATGACGCCTACAGCGGCGCCTTTTTCGTCCATCATCCTGCTTGCTTGCCATTTGACCGTTATCTCGCCCCCGGAAGCCGCCTTGATCCCGGTTTCATATTGGGCAGGCATGCCTCCTTCCAATACGGCCCGTATGTCCGTACGGATTTTTTCGCGGATCGGTTCGGGGACCAGCAGATCGAAATAATCTTTGCCTGCGGCTTCCTCGCGTTTAATGGCAAAATCCTTCTCAGCCACACTGTTAAACCCGAGTATTTTTCCGTCCTTTGACACGTTGATTATCGAAACCTCGCCGGAATCCATGAGCGACTGGAATATCCTTCCCGTTTCATGCAGGGCCGCTTCAAGATGTTTGGACGCTGTAATGCCGGTAAAGGTAAGCACAAAGCCGTCAATACGTTCGTCTATGGTCTTATAAGGCATGATACGCACCCTGAACCAGTCACCACCGCTTGTCGGGACATCTTTCTCCAGGACCGAGAGGGTCCGCATTACTTCCTTTATATCGCTGATTATGTCGGGATATACCATGCCGCTGTTAAAATCGGTAAAAGGCCTTCCGATATCGGCCGGTATTAGCCTGAATATCTTTGTCGCCGTGGATGTGAACCGTGTTATCCGCATTTCTTTGTCTATGAACAGCACGGCAATTTCAGTGCTGTTTAACAAATTTTTCATGTCATTATTGGTCCGCTCAAAAGTGTCCAGTTTTGACTGCATTTCGGCGTTTACAGTCTGGAGTTCCTCGTTTAAACTCTGCATTTCCTCTTTGGAAGTAGTCAGTTCCTCGTTAGTGGACTGCAGTTCCTCATTATTGGACTGCTGCTCCTCGTTCGCGCTCCTTAACTCTTCCTCGGACGTCTGCATTTCTTCCAGGTTTGCCTTAAGGTTGTCCCTGGTCCTCTGCAGCTCGGTTTCCAGCGCGGCTGAGGCGCCTTTCCTTCCGGTTTTGACTTTTTTCCCGGACAATAATTTTGCGGCGCTGTCCACGCGCACGTCCGTAAAAACCACAAGGATCAGCCCGCTTAATACCGACGGGTTTTCCAGGCGCTTTATTAAAACATCTGTATCCTGGGCCTCATGGAGATACTCCACATGGATGTTCCTGATAATAACCTGTTTTTTTTGTTTTACCGCCTTGCGGAAACCCTTGGAAAACTCATTAAGCATCCCTTCCCTGAGCATCGCGAATATGTTCCAGTTCGACTTGCCCGCGGCAGGTTCAAGGTATTTCCCCGTATGCCCTGTTATATATATGATATCCCCTTTTTCGTTAACCAGCACGCTCGCGGGGGAAAAATGGTTCAGGATAAGCTGCTCCGCCAGGTTCTGGATATTCTCGCCGCTTTTACCGGGTTCGGGTATTTTATTCAAACCGGGTTTATGGCTTAAAAGCACGGCTGGCGTATATGGAATTACCTCTTTACCGCCCCGCGCCGCACATTTATATATCTTATTTTGGGGATCAACGGACACAAATACCTGATCCTTATCGCCTATGGTTTCGGCGGAACCCAGCACCATGATCCCGTTTAAATTGATGGAATAATGGAACAGGGATATGAGTTTTTTCTGCAGACCGTTCTCAAGATATATCAATAAGTTCCTGCACGATATGATATCCAGGCTTGTAAACGGCGGGTCCTTGACCGCGTTCTGCGGCGCGAAGATTATCATTTCCCTTATTTCGGAATTCACACGGTAGCCGTTCTTTTCAGCCTTAAAGAACCTGCTTAAGCGCTCCGGCGACACGTCCGCGGCGATATTTTCCCTGAAAAATCCCTTCCTTGCCTTGTCTATGGCGTCGGTATCTATGTCTGTCGCGAATATCTGAAGCGACATTTTTTTGCCCGGCAGGGCCGCGTCAAGCGCTTCCTTGAAAATAATCGCGAGCGAATAAGCTTCTTCCCCCGTGGAACATGCGGGGACCCACCCCCGCAGCCGGCTCTTTCCGGCATTTTCAGCTATCAATTCGGGAATTATTTTTGTTTTCAGGCTTTCCCACACTTTCGGATCGCGAAAAAAATTGGTCACACCTATGAGCAGTTCCTTAAAGAGCAGCTGCACCTCGGCAGGATTTTCCCGCAAATACCTGACATAGTCCTCCATTTTGGCAAGCTGGTGAATACCCATACGCCGTTCAATACGGCGGCTGACCATGGTGTTTTTATACATTGAAAAATCGTTGCCTGTGCTGTCACGGATAAGGATTATTATTTTTTCCAGGTTGTTTACGGATTTAATTTCAATTTCCGGCCCTTCTTTGTCGGCCGGTAATATATTGAAAAAAGCGGCAAGCCTTCCCGGCAATTCATTTGCCGGCGCTGTTATGTCTATGATCACGGCTTCGGCCGCGTTTCTCGGCATGCTGTCGAATTTGGCGTTAGCGGGCTCCTGTATGGCGGTAATTCCGGATTTTTCCTTGATATCCCTCATGCCGTTAGAGCCGTCCGAACCCATGCCCGACAGTATGACGCCTATGGCGCGCTCATGCATGTCCTCGGCCAGCGAGCGTAAAAAAAAGTCGATCGGCAGGCGCAGACCGTCTTTTTCCACAGGTTCGAACAAATAAAGCGCTCCTTTTAATATGGACATGCTTTTGTTTGAAGGTATGACATACACGCAGTTTGGCATCACTTTGACGCCGTCCGTCACAGGGGCTACTTTCATTTTGGTCATGCGCTGGAGAAGTTCGGGCAGTATGCCTTCCCGTGTAGGGTCGAGATGCTGGATGACGACGTACGCCATGCCGCTGTTAATGTCTACATTTGCGAAAAACTGTTCCAAAGCCTCAAGCCCGCCCGCGGACGCGCCTATGCCCACAACCGGAAAAAGGGTTGCGTCTTTTGACAGGTCGTGACCCGGCCCGGCTGGAGCGGTTTTCACCTTATTTACGATTTTTATCTTTTTGCTTTTTTTTGTTTTTTTCAAGTTTTTTCCTCTGGGACGCAATTTCACTATGTTGATTGCATCATATATACTTCTAATTACAAGATACTGGAAAAACAATTTGTACGATTACGACTTTTAACTGCGCCGCTTTCCCTTCCCCCGACCCTCTCCCTGACCCTCTCCCGTTGAGGGAGAGGGAAATGCCGGACAAAATTTGTACACAAATATAGGCCGTATCAAACCAATCCGTTTTCCGCGTATCATGGATTTATCTCCGTGGATTTTTTGCCTATCACTACCTTCAGCCCGCCTGACCGCGACGGTTCCAGCTTCACTTCGCGGTTCACGGATTCAGTCAGCCTTTTGACTATGGAAAGCCCGAGGCCCACACCCGCGGTATTGCCAGAGGAATTCTTTGAAATCTGGTAAAATGTTTCAAATACTTTTTCGTATTCAGCGGCCGGTATCCCCGGCCCGTTGTCTTCCACAGTCAGGCCGTCCGCATCAACCTGGACGTTTAACACAAGTTTTTCCTTGTCATTGAATTTAAATGCGTTACCGATGAGTTCTTCAGCCGCTGTCGCCTGCCAGTATTTCACGTTCACGGATTCCACATCCGTTATCAATTCACACGGTTTTTTGTAAAGCAAGGCAAACCTGTCCGTTATTTCCCTTAAGTTCAGCGGGTTTAAAGAGCCGATCCTTGACGTATTTTCGATCTCCACAAAATACAGTATCCTTTTTATCAGGTTTTCCATGATGCCGCTGTTGCGTATTATCGCCTCCACCATATCCTTCAGCTTTTCATCGGGCGCAAAAGCGCCGAGCATTTTCGAGTAGCCGCTTATTACCGTAAGCGGGGTGCGCAGTTTATGCGATATCAGGGATAAAAAATCCACTTTCATTCTTTTTCTGGTATGTTCCTCGGTGACATCCCTGAAAATAAAGACATACGTGCCTTTCTCTCCGTTTGGCTGCGCGACCTTGCGGTATTCCACGGACAAAAACAGCGGCGGCCTGGATGTTGTCTCGGGCCTGCCGATTATAAACTCGCCTTTTTCCGTCTCTCTTTCAATGACGTGCCCGTGTTTTTCCAGGAGAAAGTCCGCGAAGTTGCCATGCGGGTCCTTTATGCCGAGAAGTTCCACGGCCGTATTATTCATCTGCTGTATGTTAAAATTATAATCCGTCACAGCCGCCCCTTCGAGCATAAGTTCCATGACGCTTATCAGTTTTTCTTTTTCATTTATCTGCCTTCTTAAAACCGATAATCCCATCTGGGTCCTTACCTTGAATACAAACTCGGCCTTGTCAAAAGGCTTGGATATGTAGTCATCGGCGCCCGCGTCTATGCCTTTTATCCTGTCTTCCCTGTCCGTAAGGGATGTGAGCAGGATCACGGGCACTATTTTGGTTCTTTCATTTTTCCTTATTTCCGCCAGCACGGTAAATCCCGATATGCCCGGCATCATGATATCAAGCAGGATCAGGTCCGGGACATTATCCGCCAGGTATTTAAGCGCTTCTTCCCCGTTCTTTGCCTTTATCAGGGTATATCCTTCAGGGGCAAGCAGCGCCCCGAGCAGTGCGATATTTGCCGGTTCGTCGTCAACCATAAGAATTGTTTTATTCATGTTTTTTAACCCCTTATCCGTTTAGTTTATTGTATATAAGTTCAAAATCCACCGCGTTGCTGATAAAAACAGACAACGCATCAGGATCAAAATGTTCGGGCTTTGTCCGGCCGTCGCCTTTGACAATTATTTCATATGTTTTTTCATGAGAAAACGCGGGCTTGTACGCCCTCGCGTTCCTGAGCGCGTCATACTGGTCCGCTATCGCGGTTATCCGCGCTTCAAGAGGTATTTCCACGCCTTTTAACCCGTCTGGATACCCGCTTCCGTCCCATTTTTCATGGTGAAAAGACGCTATTTTATTTGCCATGCTGAGCCTGTCGTGGCTGCCTATTATTTTGGCCCCGTATGCAGTGTGTAATTTCATGATATCAAACTCTTCCTTTGTCAAGACGCCGGGTTTCCTCAGGATCGCCGTCGGTATGTGTATCTTGCCGACGTCGTGCAGTTGTGCCTGCATCCTTATCATTTCCACGAACCTGGGTTCCAGCCCCATTTTTTCCGCCAGCAGGGCCGCGTATTCCCCGACCCTTATGACGTGCAGTCCCGTGTCTTCGTCATTTGCCTCGGCCACACGCGCAAGGGTAAACACTATATAGTCGTAAGCCTTTTCCGTTTCTTTTATCTGAAATGCGACATAACGCAGGAACATTATCTGCATGGTTATGGCCTTTAAAACCACGGTGTCCTCGTCATTAAGAGGCTTTAAAAAACCATAGGAAGCCACGCACAAGCCGCCTCCGGCCCGGCATATAAAGTTGCCGGCGTTTATCCCTTCTTTTGCAAATGCATCTGCCGTGCTTAAAACTTCACGGGATGCGGTTTCGCCTTTGTTTAAGTAAAAAACCCTGGACTGTCCGTCAAGTAAAAACGAGAAGTTTTCGCCTGAAAAGCTTTTTCCCGCCTTAAAAGCTTCAGGGTCGGTCATGTCATAGTTTATCCATCCCAGATCCTCGGTCCCGAGCAGCATCCCTCCCGGCCCGCGTCCCCGGCCCGCTGTCGCCCCCCTTATAAGCGCATCCACCTCGGAGAAGAAACTAAACCCGCCCTTTTTCAATGATTCCGCGGACCTATTCCCCCTTTCCGCAAGACCTGATAACATGCCAAATAATGAAATAATTTTCGAGTTTTGTTCTTTTATTTCAAGGAGTTTTTTTATACGCGTCAGCACTTCGATCTTTTCAAACGGCTTGGTTATGAAATCCTCGGCGCCCGCTTCAATGCTTTTTATCCTGTCTTCCTTTGAAGACAGCGCTGTTATCATGATAACAGGCACATGGGCGGTTTCCGCGGAAGCTTTTATAAGGCGGCAGGTTTCATACCCGTTAATGCCCGGCATCATGACATCCAAAAGCACAAGGTCTATAAGTTCGCGCTTAAGCGCCACGAGCGCCTCATGGCCGTCTTTTACGCTTACAACCTCGTAACCTTCGGGCTCAAGTATGGCTTCAAGCAGTTTCAAGTTCAAAGGTTCGTCATCCACGCACAATATTTTCGGTTTATATCCCGGACCCGCGTTTTTCTTGCGGAAATTGGCTATGAAATCCCTGAATTTACCAATGTCTATGGGCTTTGGAAGGTACCCGTCAAAACCCGCTGTTGCTATTTTCCCCGCGTCCTCTTTTATGTCCTGGGCGGTCATGGCAATAATTTTTACATTCCCGGTTCCGGCAGTCTGCCTGATACGGGTCAATGCCTCAAATCCGTCCATGACAGGCATATGGATATCCATAAGTATAAGATCGGGCCCGAATTCCGGTGTTTTTTCAAGCGCTTCCCTGCCGTCCTGCGCCAGCTCGACTTCACAGCCGCTTTTAACAAGCAAATCATTTATTAAAATCCTGTTTTGCGGGTCGTCATCCGCGACCAGTACTTTAAGCCACATTTTTTATATTCCTTTCTGCTTTACAGGCAGGGTGAATTTAAAACTGCTCCCCGCCCCGTAAACGCTCTCGGCCCATATTTTTCCGCCATGAAGCCCGATTATTTTTTGCGTCAGCACGAGCCCGAGCCCGGTGCCATCGATCTCCTTTAAGTACATGCCGTCTTTTATCTGGGAAAACGGCAAGAAAAGTTTTTCCAGGTCCTCTTTCTTTATCCCTATCCCCAGATCCTTTATGCAGAATTCGACTTCTTCGTTGTTTTTCGCCGTCAACAGTATGGTTATGACGCCGTCGGGTTTTGAAAATTTAACCGCGTTTCCTATAAGGTTAAAGAAAACCTGTTTGAGCCGCCTTGGATCCGCGGTTATAACGGCATTTTTTTCCGTATTTTCATCAAAAACAATGACAATATTGCTCCTGGCGGCATTTTCAGTGAACATTGACGCCACGCCCTTCGCTATCTCATAAGGGTTTGTTTCCGCGGGTTCCAGCACGATCTTCCCGCTGTCTATCTTTGACAGGTCCAGTATGTCATTGACCAGGGACAACAGTTTCCTCCCGCTTGTCAGTATAAAGCCGGCATATTCCTTTTGTTTTTCATTTAATCCGCCATAAATCCCGTCCTCCAGTATCTCGGAGAAACCTATGACCGAGTTTAAGGGCGTCCTCAGTTCGTGGCTCATATTTGCTATAAATTCGGATTTGGCCCTGTTTGACAGTTCTGCGGCGGTTTTTTCAATTTCCGACTGCCTTAAGAGTTCTTTTTCGTGTTTCTCATCCATGGCCCTGTTTATGGCGGGGATCAGTTTGGACAGTGTTTTTTTCGGCACATAGTCGACCGCGCCCATTTTCATGATCTTCACAGCGCGCTCGTCGTCCAATATGCCGCTTACGCATATGCAGATCGCTTCCGGGTATTTTGACTTTGCGTACTCCAGCGCCAAAATACCGTCATACCCCGGCAGACCGACATCAAATAAAATAATATTCGGATAAAAACTTTTCAGTAATCTCTCAAAGTCGCCTTTTGTCACGGCCCTTGATATTTCGTATTCCGCGCCACTTTTTTTCAGTTCCAGTTCCAAAAGCGCCGCATCCGCGTCCACATCCTCAAGTATAAGCACTTTTTGTTTTTTATCCACGTTTTGCTCCTTTGTTATAATTAAGCACGGACATAAATCCGGCATGTCCGAACCAAAATCTGCGTTTTAAAGTCACTTGATAAAACCTCTGATTTCCTTCGCAAAGGTGCGCGTATTTATAGGCTTGCCTATAAACCCGCTGTTGGATATGCCTTTTAACTCTTCCTTGCCTTCAGGCATCACGGAAGCAGTCACAAAAACTATGGGAATACTGGCTGTCTGAGTATCTTTGCGCAATATAACAGCGGCTTCGGAACCCCGCATGTCGGGAAGCCGTATATCCATAAGTATAACATCCGGTTTTTCTTTTTTTGCAATGGCAATTCCGGTGGCGGCGTCTTCAGCTTCCAGCACTTCGAAACCGGCGGCCTCCAGTATGTCTTTTTCCAGCATCAGATTGTTCGCGTTGTCATCAACTACCAATACTTTTT
>OCZT010000341.1_pt1 | contig 45326 bp, 42 predicted proteins | sample 1539031 | NCBI WGS metagenome assembly OCZT01 (sample SAMEA3539308, study PRJEB22396) | soil metagenome | biome: tundra; feature: field; material: soil | place: USA | collected 2010-05 | depth 0.15 m
CGGTGATCTTGATGTGCTCGGGACAGACCTCGGTGCAGCACTTGGTGATGTTGCAGTAGCCGAGTCCCATGTCCTTGCGAATGAGGTCGCGGCGGTCGTTCTGGTCGAGCGGGTGCATCTCGAGCTCGGCGTAGCGGATGAAGAAGCGCGGCCCGGCGAAGTGCTCCTTGTTCTCGTCGTGGTCGCGAATGACGTGACAGACGTCCTGGCACATGAAGCACTCGATGCACTTGCGAAACTCTTGACCTCGTTCGACGTCTTCTTGGAACATGCGGTAGCCACCCTCGGGCATGGGTGGGGGCATCAGCGCCGGCACCTTCGCCGCCTGCACGTAGTTAAAGGAGACGTCAGTGACCAGGTCGCGGATGATCGGGAACGTCTTCATTGGCGTTACCGTGACGGGACCGCGGGGCAGCGTGTCCATGCGCGTCATGCACATCAGTCGGGGCCGGCCGTTGATTTCGGCGGAACACGAACCGCACTTGCCGGCCTTGCAGTTCCAGCGACAGGCGAGGTCGGGCGCGTCGGTGGCTTGGATGCGGTGAATGACGTCGAGGACGACTTCACCCTCGTTCTGCTCGAGGGTGAACGATTCGAAGTCGCCGCCGCTCGCGTCGCCGCGCCAGACGCGCATGGTCACTTCAGCCATTACTGGTCCTCCTCGAGTAGGGCTTTTAGCTCCGCGGGCATGATGAGTATTGACGCCTCGTGCACCGAGACCGGGCTATCCCAGTGACCGCCTTCGGACCGCTGAGCGAAATTTAACTTACCGAGTTCGGGGTCGGCGTTGGGGAAGTCGGCTCGGGTGTGGCCGCCGCGCGACTCTTTTCTTCGAATGGCACCCATGGCCACGCACTTGGACACGGTGATCATGCTCGGTAGGTCCGTCGCGAGGTTCCAACCCGGGTTGTAGGCCCGGCTTCCCTTCACCGACACGTTCTTCACGCGATCGGTGAATTCGTCCAGTTTTTGAATCGCCAGCTCGAGCTCAGTGGCCGTTCGAATGATGCCGACGTTGTCCTGCATCAGCTCTTGGAGGTCGTGTTGGACGTCGTAGGGGTTTTCCCCGTCGGTGCGTTCGAAGGGAGCCAGCGCCTCTTTGATGGCGCCGTCCACTTCACCCTGGTCGAAGGAGGTGGCCGCGTCGCCGGCTTCGATGTACTCGGCCGCGCCGATACCCGCGCGACGTCCAAAGACGACGAGGTCCGATAACGAGTTGCCGCCGAGTCGATTGGCGCCGTGCATACCACCGCCCACCTCGCCGGCCGCGAAGAGTCCCGGCACGATGGTCGCCTCGGAGTCCGCGTCGACCTGCACCCCACCCATCATGTAGTGACAGGTGGGACCGATCTCCATTGGTTCGCGCGTGATGTCCACGCCCGCGAGTTCCATGAACTGGTGGTACATCGAAGGCAGGCGTCGTCGGATGAACTCGGCCGAGCGACGTGACGCGATGTCGAGAAAGACCCCGCCGTGGGCACTCCCGCGGCCCGCTTTGACTTCGGTGTTGATGGCGCGCGCGACTTCGTCGCGGGGTAAGAGCTCGGGGGGTCGGCGCCCGGCGCTGTGGTCGTCGTACCACTTGTCGGCCTCTTCTTCGGAGTCGGCCGTCTCGGCGCGAAACATGGGCGCGACGTAGTTGAACATGAATCGCTCGCCGAGTGAGTTGCGCAGTACGCCCCCGTCGCCGCGCACGCCCTCGGTCACGAGGAGGCCCCGCACGCTGTGCGGCCAGACCATGCCCGTCGGGTGAAACTGCACGCACTCCATGTCGATGAGCTTCGCGCCGGCCCACAGCGCCATCGCGTGACCGTCGCCGGTGCTCTCCCACGAGTTCGACGTGAACTTCCAGGACCTGCCAATGCCCCCCGTCGCCAAGATGACGGTCTTGGCTTGGAACGTGACGAACTCCCCGGTGGCCCGCCAGTACCCCACGCAACCCGCGATGCGGCCCTCGGCGTCGTGCACTAACTGCAGGACCTTGCACTCCATGAAGACGTCGGTACCCATGGAGACCACTTTTTGCTGCAGGGTACGAATGAGTTCGAGTCCGGTGCGGTCACCGACGTGGGCGAGTCGCGCGTAGCGATGCCCTCCGAAGTCGCGCTGGAGGATCTTGCCGTCCTTGGTGCGGTCGAAGAGTGCGCCCCACTGTTCGAGTTCCCAGACGCGCTCGGGCGACTCCTTGGCGTGCAGTTCGGCCATGCGGTAGTTGTTCAAGTACTTACCGCCGCGCATGGTGTCACGAAAGTGGACCATCCAGTTGTCTTCGGGATGGACGTTGCCCATGGCGGCCGCGATGCCGCCTTCGGCCATGACGGTGTGCGCCTTGCCGAGGAGCGACTTGGTGACGATGCCGACTTTTAGTCCACGCTGGCCCGCTTCGATGGCGGCTCGAAGCCCCGCGCCGCCGGCGCCGATGATCAAAACGTCGTATTCGTGGTGTTCGTACGTTGAGTCGGTCACGAAAGAGTCCTTAAATCTAGAAAAGCTTGTAGTCGGAGATGGCGCCCGAGGCGACGAGTCGCACGTAGACGTCGGCGAGGGCCACGAAGACCAGCGAGGCCCAGGCGAAGTTCATGTGCTTGGCGTTGAGCGGCGTCAAGAACTTCCAGAATCGGTAACGAATCGGATGGGCCTTGAAGCTCTTCACCTGACCTCCGCAGAGGTGGCGACAGGCGTGACACGACAACGAGTAGAGCCACAGCAGCGCCGCGTTCACGACCAACACGACGGTACCCACCGTCACGCCCCAGCCCAGACCCGGCTGTTGAAAGGCGAGTATGGCGTCGTAGGTGAGGAGCACGTTGAAGACCAGGCCCGCGTAGAAGAAGTAGCGGTGCGCGTTCTGCATGATGAGGGGAAAACGCGTCTCGCCCGAGTAGGAACCGTGCGCGTCGGCGACGGCGCAACTCGGCGGCGACCACCAAAAGGCGCGGTAGTAGCTGCGCCGGTAGTAGTAACAGGTGAGTCGAAAGCCCAGCGGGAAGATCAGGATCAACAGGGCGGGCGAGAGGGTCCAGCGATTCACGGCGAAGGCGAACTTCGCGCCGGGCACGCAGTCGCCCGCGACGCACGGCGAGTAGAAGGGGCTGATGAGATCGCGGTGGACGTTCGCGCCCACGAAGTAGTACTTATTTTGAAAGGCCGCCCACGTCGAGTACAGAACGAACGCGGTGAGGACGGCGACCGTGGCGAGAGGCTGGACTTTCCATCGGTCTTGACGCAGGGTTGGCTTCTTGGGACCGCCCTTTGTTCCCCCCAGTTGAACCTTCGTAGAACTCTCTAGGGCCGTCACAGATTCTCCTCGTTAGTAGTCCCCTGGGTACCGCACCGCAAATTCAATACTAGGCAACGTCCGCGCGTCGCTAGCAAAGCGCGGACGTTGCCCCCACCCCGAAAAAAGATGAACGACGTCGAAAAAACTTTGACGAGTTCAACTGACTACTGCGTACCGCCGCGACGACCTTCGGCCGTTCCCCCGAACAGTGCCCAGACCACCAGACCAAGTCCCGGTACCAAGAACCAGATGCCAAAGACCAACGCGAGCACGACGAAGAAGGCACCCATGCCGAGCGTGAAGGGCCAGATCGACGTTCCGGGAAAGGCGCCGACGACACCCGCGCCTTGGGCCTGGGTGGCGTTCGGATCGTCTTCGGGGCGCGCGCGCATGCGTCGGCTCCACCAGTAGTAGTAGCTGCCTGGCACGAAGCAGAGCAACATGCCCGCGAACATCATGACGCTGCCCGCGTTCTCGTGCCCCCAGTTCCAGTAGACGGCGGCCGTGACGCCAAAGAAGGCGCCCAGACCCAAGAGGAGTTTCGCTTCGGTCCTCACGCGACCGGCACTTCGTCGTGGTGCTTCTGGTGCTCGTCGTGGCGTCCGTGTTCGGCCGCGGTGTGGCCGGGGTGGTTGTAGTCCCACGTCGGGCGCTCGGAGCGAATCTGGGGCAGTCGGTAGAAGTTGTGGTGCGGGGGAGGCGAGGTCGTGAACCACTCGAGCGTGTGAGCGTCCCACGGGTTATCACCGGCCGGGTACTTTTTCCAGCTGTAGACGATGTTCACCATGAAGGCGACCGTCGAGACGCCGATCAAGAGCGCGCCCACCGTCGAGAGTTGGTTCAAGAACTGCCACGACGGGTGCAGCGGGTAGATGGGGATGCGTCGGGGCATTCCGCGCAGTCCGAGTAGGTACATCGGCAGCGTGAAGATTTGCGTGCCGATGAACAAGAACCAGAACTGAACTTTGCCAATGGTCTCGTTCAAGAGATAGCCGGTGATCTTCGGACCCCAGTAGTAGAGACCGCCCATCGCGCCGAGCACCAACGCCATCACGATGGAGTGGAAGTGCGCGACGACGAAGTACGTGTCGTGGGTGAAGAAGTCGAGCGGCGGGCTCGCGAGATAGATGCCCGTAAGTCCCCCCACGAGGAACGTGAAGAGAAAGCCGATGGCCATCAACATGGCAGTAGAGAACCAGATCTCGCCTCGCCACATGGTGCCAATCCAGTTGAACATCTTTATACCGGTGGGCACCGCGATCAAGAGACTCATGATGGAGAAGAAGGGCAACAACACGACACCGGTAGTGAACATGTGGTGCGCCCACACGCCCAGCGACAGCGCGCCAATGCTGATCGTGGCGAAGATCATGCCCTTGTAGCCAAAGACCGGTTTGCGCGAAAAGACGGCGATGATCTCGGTGACCATGCCGAAGAACGGTAGGGCCAAGATGTAGACCTCCGGATGGCCCCAGAACCAGAAAATATGCTGCCAGAGCACCGGTACGCCGCCTCCGGCGACCGAGAAGATATGGGTGCCGAAGTGACGGTCGCAGTAGAGCATGATGAGTCCGGCCGTCAGCACCGGGAAGGCGAGCAGAATCAAGATCGCCGTCACCAGAAGGTTCCACGTGAAGATCGGCATGCGGAACATCGTCATGCCGGGCGCACGCAGGTAGAAGATGGTCGCGCAGAGATTGACCCCGGTGAAGATGGCGGAGAATCCCGTTAAGAGGAGACCACCAATCCACAGGTCCGCTCCCGCGCCGGGGGTGTTTATGGAGTTCGACAGCGGCGCGTAGGCCACCCAAGCAAAGTTGGCCGCTCCGCCGGCCACGAAGAAGCCCGACAGTAACGTGATCGAACCGGTCAGGTAGAGCCAATAACTCAGCGCGTTGAGTCGGGGAAAGGCCATGTCCGGCGCGCCGATTTGAATGGGCACGATGATGTTGGCGAGCGCGGCAAAGGCGAAGGGACCGGCGAAGAGGTAGATCATGACCGAACCGTGCATAGTGAACAGTTCGTTGTACTGCGCGAAGGAGACGAGTGAGTTGTTGGGCGTCGCGAGTTGGACGCGAATAATCTCGGCGAAGGCACCACCGATCACCATCATGATGACCGCGGTGACGGTGTAGGACATGCCAATGACCTTGTGGTCGGTCGTCGTAATCCACTTCAAGAAGCCCGTGGGACCGTGGTGCTCTTCGTGCGCGGGTTCCTGGGGCTCGGCCGTGACCGGCGGATCGAGGACGTCAGTCATCAGTTGTTTCCTTCGCTCTTCGACGACTTCGTCGGCACGACCGACGACGTCTGCTGGTTCGTCGCGGCCTGAGCGGCCTGGGCCGCGCCCGCGTTGGCGTTACTCGCCAGCCAGGTAGTGTACTCGGACTGACTCACCACCTTCACTCGAAAGAACATGAGTGAGTGGTAGAGCCCGCAGAGCTGCGTGCACTGGCCGTTGTACGTGCCGGTCGTGACGGCTCGAAGAGTGAACTGGTTCAACACTCCCGGCAGTGCGTAGCGAGAGAAGTTAAAGGCGTGCACGTAGAAGCCGTGGACGACGTCCGACGACGTCAGATTGATGTGCACGTTGGTGTTGACCGGCATCACGATCTCGGGGTCTTGGGTCGTTTGTCCCACGACGACGACGTTCTGGCTTGGGTAGGTGAACTTCCAGCCCCACTGAAAGGCGTTGACGTCAATAGTTACGTTGGTCTTAGGGTTCGCGACCTCTTTGTTTTCCACGACGACCGTCGCGGCGAAGAGACCCAGCACAATGAGAATGGGCACGATCGTGTAGGTCATCTCGAGGGGAATGTGGTACTGACTCTGCTTGGGGATGCGGTCGCTCTTTCGGCGGTAGAAGATGACCGCCCAAAGAATGAGCACGACGACGAGTGTGCCGATGATGGCGGCGCCGATGGAGAATCCCTGCCACAGGTGGTAGACGGAGCGGGAACTGGTGGTCGCTCCCGGCGCGGCGCCAAAGGTAGGCACGGTGCACCCGGCGAGGGCGAGAGCGCCAATCGGCAGCGCAACGATTCGTCGCACGCGGCGCCAGCGGCGTGAGCGGGCTGAGACTCCCTGCGGGGACGGGGCAGGTGGTTCCACGGAGGAAACCTTACTCATTTTTTAAGGCCGGCTGGCTCGAAGGGTGTTGGCGGTGAGCACGTTGTAGAAGGGGTCGCGACGCCGTGTAACCCTCGTCGCTCGTCGATTCGCGTTCGTCCCAGGGAAAGACCCCGCGCGACATCGTAGAAGTGGCGCGATCGGCCAGTTCGACAATGTCCACTGGGGGACTACTTGTCGTCCTCGGTTGCTTTCTTCTCTGAAGCGTCGGTGGCCTTCGTGGTCCCGGACGCTTTTCCGTCTTTCAAACCCTTTTCAAACTCGCTCTTCGCGGAGCCTAAATTCTTCGCCAATTTGGGGATAGCCGCGCCGCCAAAGATGAGCACGGCTACCACGATGACCACAATCAAGAGATCCGGTCCGAAAATTTCACCAAAGAACACGGTCTTCTCCTTTGACGTGCGTAACGCCAACAGTAGTGCGCTGGGCCAGGGGCCCGACTGCGCCATTGAGGCCGCTCATCAGGCTCGGCAAGAATGAAGACGTGACGACACCGCCCCGCGAGACGTTTCGTGACGCCGTTAGCGTTGCGCTCACCGTGGGCGCCTATGGCGTCGCCTTTGGCGCCGCGGGGATCGCCGCGGGGTTCAGCGTGCTGCAGACCTGTCTCTTCTCTCTTCTCACCTTCACGGGTGCTAGTCAGTTCGCGGCGGTCGGAGTTATGGCGGCCGGCGGGGGCGCGGTGAGTGCGATCGCGGCCGCGACGATGCTCGGCACGCGTAACGCGTTGTACGGACTTCAAATGGCGCCACTGGTTCGCGTGAAGGGTCTGCGACGAGTGGCGGCGGCGCACCTCACCATCGACGAGTCGACGGGCGTGGCACTCGCCCAAACGCCCAGGGGCACGCACGCCATGCGAGTGGGCTTTTGGGTTACGGGTTCGGGCGTCTTTCTCTTCTGGAATCTCTTCACGTTGCTCGGGGCGCTCGGCGCGAAAGCCCTCGGTAACCCCGCGTCGTGGGGACTCGACGCCGCGGTGCCGGCCGCGTTCTTGGGACTGCTCTGGCCACGACTGACCACCACGTATCTTCGTGTCATCGCGGCCGCGTCCATGGTCTTTGCCCTGCTCGTGACGCCCTGGTTACCCGCGGGAGTTCCCATCATCGCGAGCGTGCTCGTGGCGATGGTCGGTGGCTGGAGGGAGCGATGAGTTCGACGACGGCGTGGATCGTGCTCGCAGCGACGAGTGTGTTGTGTTTTAGCGTCAAGCTGCTCGGCTACTACATCCCCGAGGGCTGGCTCGCTCATCCGCGCCTGCAACGGGTGAACGCCCTCGTGCCGATCTCGCTGCTCAGCGCTCTCGTCGTCGCCGAGGGACTCGTTATCAAGACCCACGTCGTTCTCGACCACCGACTCGCCGGCCTCGCGGTGGCCCTCGCCGCGCTGTTCGCCAAACTGCCCTTTCCCGTCGTGGTGGCGTCCGCGGCGCTCACCTCAGCGCTGGTGTACCACTTGCACTAACCGGCGAGCGCGACGCCCAGCCCTAACGCGGCGATCGTGCCGATCATGCCCACACCGGCGTAGACGCCCCTCGCTTTAGGTGACGTGGCCTTCGTGTGAAGAAAAGCACCGAGCCCCGAGACGACGACGCAGAGCATCTTGACGCCAAAGACGACGTTCCAACTCGTGGTGGCGTTCGAGGGGCCCACCGCGTAGAAGTTCCAGACGCCCGTCACGATCAAGAGCCAGTAAGCGGGCCAACTGAACTTCGCGAAGGCCTTCGCTACTTTGCCGGGTGCGTCGTGGGAGATCCCTCGCACCGTCACGACGAGTTCGGCGAGTACTAACTGTCCACCCACCCAGACGCACGCGCCGAGAACGTGCAAGCTGAGACGCACGATCGTCCACGCGTCGGCGAGTTGCACGTGATGACTCACGAGCACGTACAACTACTTACCCTGCCAGTTCGGCTCGCGCTTCTCGGCGAACGCCACCGCTCCCTCCATTGCGTCGGCGCTGCGACCAATCATGGAAAAGGCTTCATCATTTATCGTCCACGCGTCGGCCTCGTCGAGTTCACGGGCGCGACGCATCACGTCCTTGGACGTGCGAACGGCCAGTGGCGCGTTCTTCGCGATTCGTTCGGCGAGGGCGATGGCGACGTCGAGTACGACGTCGCCGTGCACGACGTGATTGACGAGTCCCAGTTCGTACGCGCGCGCGGCGCTGATGGGATCGGCCGTGAGGGCCATCTCGTACGCCACGCTGATGGGCACGCGCTTGGGCAGGCGAATCAGTCCGCCCGCTCCCGCGACGAGTCCGCGCGACGCTTCGGGGATGCCGAACACCGCGTGTTCGGCGGCGACCACCATGTCACAGCTGATCATCATCTCAAAGCCGCCCGCGAGCGCCGATCCGTTCGCCGCCGCGATCAAGGGCTTGGGAAAATTACGCTGGGTGAGACCACCGAAACCCTTCTCGGTAATGGGGAACTCGCCCGCGGCGAAGGCTTTTAAGTCCATGCCCGCCGAGAACGCCTTGTCGCCGGCGCCCGTCAGCACGACCACCCAGACGTCGTCATCAGTTTCGCAGTCGTCGAGGGCGGCGCTTAAGGCGAGGGCCGTCGCGAGATTGATCGCGTTGCGCGCTTCGGGTCGGTTAATCGTGAGTAGTTCAACGTGTCCGCGTCGCTCGCGCAGTACTTCATCGGCCATGGGGTCTCCTTCAAAGGGCCCTCGCGGGCGTCGTTCGAAACGCTAGTTGACGTCAGTCTTTGGCGTGCGTGCGAAACTAGCCCCGTGACCCCGCGAGCTCGCCTCTTCGTAACGCTCGAGGGTTACGCGGTCGAGGGTGGTTTTGATCGAGCTGGCGAGCCGATGACGTGTTACGCGCCCACCATCGCGCTCGGACGCCACGTGGGGCCGGGCGCCGCGGACGATCTCTGGCGTCACTACGAGAAAGTGCTCGACTTCGTGCCGGCGCTCGGCTTCGAGGGCGTTCGACTGACCGTCGAGTGGGCGCGCGTCGAGCCGCGCCCTGGTGTGTACGACGAGGGCGCGCTTCGCCGATACCTCGACGTCGTTCGTTACGCGCGCTCACTGGGACTTGACGTCACGATCGCTCTCGTGGACGCCGTCTGGCCCTCGTGGCTCGGCCAAGAAGCCTGGCTCTTGCCCTGGGTCGTGCCCCGCGTGCTCTCGCACGCGCGAGCGTTGGTCGAGTGGTTCTCGGACGACGTCACGGGCGTCGTGGCGTTCACGCAACCCCACGAACTCGTGACCCGCGGCTTTCTCGCGGGGACGGCCCCCCCGTGGCGGCGCAGCGCTTTGAAGGACGCGAGTTTCGCGAACGCCCAGATCGAGGGGCTCATCGTTGCCCTTCGCGTCGACGAAGTGGTCGGACCTCGACTGGTGCGCTCGAGTGCCGTGACGTCTCTCGACGTGGCGCCCGATGACTTCGTCGAGATACGAGGTTCGCTCGACGTTGACGAGATTTACGTTCGTTCACTGCTACGAGGAAGTGGACCCACCAGCGTGGGCGCGGGACTGCTCGCACAACACGGTGCCGAGTGGCGCGTGAACGCGCCCGAGGAGTTACTGAACGCCCTGCGTTGAGTCGTCGTCGGGATGATCGCTTCGCCACTTTCCTTCGACGAGAGCGTCACCACGCTTTTTGAGGAAATGAAATCCCACGAAGAACGCCACCATCAAGAGCAGGACCGCAAGGCCGGCCCACCCCGAGTACTTTTCGACCGAGCCCAGAGCGTGGCCGGCGTAGTAGCCGAGCAACGTGTAACTCACTCCCCAGATGAGTGCGCCCGAGGCGTTCGCCACGAAGAAACGGCGATAGCGAAGGCGACTCATGCCCGCGAGACCGGGCATTACCGCGCGCAAGAACGCGGTGAATCGTCCCACGAAGACGTAGATAGGTCCGCGACGACGCAGCCCCTCTAACGCGCGTTCGAGCGCGACGCGTCGACGTCGAAGCACGGGGAGCGCGATGAGGCGATCACCGTAACGCTTTCCAACTTCGTAGCCCATGGAGTCGCCCACCACCGCCGCCACGACGACCAGGATGGCGACGATCACGACGTTGACGCGTCCTTGACTTGCGACCACACCGGCCACGATCACCGCGGTTTCGCCCGGGAGCACGAAGCCAAAAAACAGTGCGGCTTCGCCAAAGACGAGTACCGCAACGAGAACGTAGACGAGTCCACCCGAGACATGTTGAATCTTCGTGATCAGAAACGAAACGATGGACGCGTTCAGCATCTCTCCATTGTGGTGGATAAATCTTGAAAAAGGGTGTCCGGCTGCCGGAGAATCGTTGAAACACCTGTGGCACCATGGTGAGGTGCCCCAACATCAACGTGTCGTACGGCACGATCGCGCGGAGCGTGCGCACCCGTTTCGCCCCCCGGTTCGAGCGTGGGAGCTGAGCGAGTGGGCCCTCCTCCCGCTTCGACTCTTCCTCGGTGTCACTTTTACGTTCGCCGGACTTCAGAAGTTGGCCAATCCCAACTTCTTTGATTCCAAGAGTCCCATTTCAATCCAGTCTCAACTGGCCGCCGCGGTCCACACGAGCCCGATTCACGTGTTGTTAAGTCATCTCGAGGGCGTGGCGACTCTCGTCGGCGTGTCGATTGCCCTGGGCGAAGTGGTCGTCGGTCTGGGTATCTTGGTGGGACTGTGGACCCGCGTGGCCGCACTCGGTGGCCTGCTCCTTTCGCTCAGTCTCTTTTTGACGGTGAGCTTTCACGCGTCTCCCTACTTCACTGGCGCGGACATCGTCTTCTTCTTTGCGTGGATGCCCTTCATGGTCGCCGGAGGCGGCACTCGACTTTCGATGGACGCGTGGATCGCGGCTCGCGTCGCGAAGGAAAATCGACTGCCGTCGCCCGCGTTGGTACCCATTGCGTTCGAGCAAGTGCATCGTCTCTGTGGGAACTACGACCGAGGTAACTGCTCGGCTCGCGCGGGCCAGGCCTGTGACGCGGCGGCCTGTCCGGTGTTGTTGAACGAACGATCATCGCGAGGAGTTCCTGTCGCGGGTCAAGCAGTTGATCGGCGGGCCGTGGTGCTGGGTAATGCGGTGGCCGCCGCGGTGGGAACATCGGTAGTAATTGCCGGCGCCGCTACTGCGGTCGCGGGACGATTGATCGATAGCGCGCCCAAACCCAAGGGCCACGCGAAACAACTCGCACCAATAACGACGACGCCCACGACGACCACGACGACGCCCGGGGCAGCCACCACCACGTCACCCAAGTCCACCGTTTCGACGTCGGCGCCCACGACCCAGCCCGCGACTCATGGGACGCTGCTCGGCGCGGCGAGTCAAGTGCCGAAGAACGAAGCCGCGCTTTTCACGATTCCCTCGAGCGGTGACTCGGGCATCGTGATTCACACCGCCGCGGGCGAGTTCGTGGGTTACGACGCCGTCTGTCCGCACACGGGTTGCACCGTGGGCTACTCCACCTTTGCCAAAGTCATCGTGTGTCCGTGTCACGGATCGGAGTTCGAGGTGAGTAACGGTGACCCCATCGTCGGTCCGGCGCCGCACGGACTAGCGAAGTTGAAGATAGTTGAAGGAGCCAACGGTAACCTCTACCTGCAATGAGTGATGAACCTCTCCGAGTACTCGTTATCGAGGACGATTACGACCTGGCGGGTGCGGTGGCGGGCCTCTTGGTCGACGAAGGTTTCGTCGTCGTGCAGCGTTACGACGGTGAAGCGGGCTTCGAAGAGGCGTTGCACGGAAACTTTGACGCCATTGTTCTCGACATCATGTTGCCTAAACGAAGCGGCTTTCGGGTCTGCCAGGATCTTCGCGCCGCAGGCTTGCAAACTCCACTGTTGATGCTGACCGCCAAAGAGGGGGATTGGGACGAAGTCGAAGGTTTGGACGTGGGGGCCGATGACTTTTTGCGAAAACCCTTTGAGCGTGCGGTCTTCATGGCTCGGCTCCACGCCCTTCTCCGACGTCAGGATCGAGGCCGTCCCCAAGCGCTCAATCTCGGCACGGTCTCACTCGACCCGATGAGCCGTCACGTCACCTCGCACGGACGAAGCGTGACCTTGACGCCGCGCGAGTTTTCGCTGCTGGAGTTCTTTATGAGCCGATCGAAGGTCACGCACACCAAATTGGAGATACTGAGCGCGGTGTGGGGCAGTGATTTCGACGGAGATCCGAACATTGTCGAGGTCTACGTGGGCTATCTTCGACGAAAGATCGACGTGGCGACGGAACCGTCCATCATTCATACGGTGCGAGGCGTCGGTTACTGCGCACGTGACGATTAATGGCTCGCGATCATCAACTCTCGATTCGAGCTCGACTCACGCTCATCTTTGTTCTCGCGATCGCGGTTATTTTGACCTTCACCGGCGTCGCGCTCGTCAACCTGGTCCACCGATCACTTCTTAATCAAGCGTCGAATCAAATCGACGCAGTGATGGAGCAGACGCAAGAGCGTTTCGCCACGGCAACGGTCTCTTCGAAACGGGTGCTCGTCCTGGCGACCGTCGGCGACGTCGTGGTGCAGGTCACGAACACCAGCGACACGAAGGTCTGGGCGGCGAGCTCGGCGATCGAAGCCGCGCCGGTACTGGCCGCCCCCGTGGCGGACGCCGCGTCGGCGAGTGGGCTCACCTTTCAGTTCATCCGCAACGCGGGGACCGAAGCGACGCTGCCGGAGCTCAGCTCCGGTGAGGTGTCCACCATCACGACGACGCGGGGACCGGGTCTCATCTTTGGCTTCGTGTACGGCGGCGCCATCGGCCACAGCGTCCGGGTCCTCCTCGTCAGCCTGTTGATTTCATTTCCGTTGTTGCTCTTGATGTCGGGTGGTCTGATCTGGCTCGGCATCGGCCTCGCGCTCGCGCCCGTCGAGTCGATTCGCCGTCGCGTCGACGTCATCGCGGCCGAAGATTTGACCGAGCGAGTACCCGTCACGGGGGGCGACGACGAAATTGCGCGCATGGCGCGAACGGTGAACGCCATGTTGGACCGACTCGAATCGGCGTCGAAGTTTCAACAAGAGTTCGTCTCTAACGCCAGTCACGAACTTCGAAGTCCCCTCACGACGTTGCTCGCGACCACCGAACGAGCCGCGGTCGATCCCGTCAACGCCAACTGGTCCGAGGTCGCTGACGTCATCATGCGTGAAGGTCGGCGACTGGACGGCATCATTGGCGACCTCTTCTGGTTGGCTCGTCACGACGAAGATCACACCGCCGAACGAGAGGACGTTGACTTTGACGATCTGTTGTACGAAGAAGCGACGCGGGTTCGCTCTATGAGCGATCTGATCGTGGACACCTCCATGGTGCACCCCACGCGGGTTATCGGTGATCCGGCCATGTTGAAGCGAATGATTCGTAACGTCGTCGACAACGCCATGCGCTACGCCCAGAGTGAGTTGCGCTTCGAGGCGCGCTACGACGGCGACGAGGCGGTCGTCATCGTGAGTGACGACGGCGAGGGCATCGACGTCGATCAGAGTGCGCACTTCTTTGAACGCTTCACGCGGGCCGACTCGGCCCGTAGTCGCCAGTCGGGCGGGACGGGGCTGGGCCTCGCGATCGTCACCGAAATCGTCATTCGCCACGGCGGATCGGCCCGGTTCGTCAAAGTGGCGAGTGGCTCGGAGATTGAACTGCGCGTTCGCGGTGACGGACAGCGCCTCATCGCGTAGACGTCTCTTTAGCGAGGGGACCTAGAGTCATCGTTATGAACGCCGACGAACTCGCCACCCTGACCGCCGATCCCATTCAGACGCTCGGCAAGAGCTTCTACTTCGATCCCTTAACGGGTGAGCGCGCAAAGGAACACGGACTCAACGTCTTTGAGTTTTACGGCCTGGGTCGAGGCGGCACCTTGGGCGACGTCGACACTCCCGCCGTCTACGAGGCTTTCACCTTCTTCAATCAGTCGACGATTGATTTTCTTTGGACGAGGGCGAAGACCAAAGCCGATCCCGCCGCCGCCGCCGCCGACTATCTCCTCGCGGCCTTCGCCTTCGCCGATCGAACTTTCGGGGGGATTGAACTGACGGTGCTGGCGAACTTCGCCTCAGCCGCGCGCAAAGTCGTCGACGCCGAGCCCAGCGGTGTCTGTCCGCTGGTGGACGGCTATAAGAAGTTCCCGGCTCCGGCCAACCCGGTGCACGCGGCGTACCTGGGCACGATCTTCCTTCGAGAACTTCGCGGCGGCGTGCACATCCACGCGGTTAATGACGCCGGCCTCGCTCCGATCGCCGCGTGCTACCTGCAAGATCCGAGCGTCTTCACGCTGCACGGTTACGCCGCCGAGGAGGCACCCGAAGTAACCGAAGAACTCGAACGCAAGAAGGTCCGGGCCGAAGAGCTGACGAGCGCCGCGATGGAAAAGTGTTTCGACGTGCTCAGTGATACCGAGCGTGACGCGCTCGCCGTGGGCACGCGCGCGATGTTCGAAGCACTACAACACCCGGTTCCCGTACTTCGTTAGTCCCGTGGCTCACCGACCCGCGCTGGGCACGACGCGCGATCGACTGTTGACCGCGCTCATTACGGGCGCGGTCCTAGAGATTCTCTGGACGGTGTATCTCGGGTGGCAACTCCCGCGTCACTACAACGCTCACCACTGGGACCTCGCGTGGGTGGGACTCGACGTCGCCGAGATCTTGATGCTCGTTGGCGCGGCGTGGGCGGCGTGGCGCCGACGCGCGGTACTCATCTTGTTCGCGATCGCCTCGGCGACGTTGTTGTTGCTCGACGCGTGGTTTGACGTGACGACCGCGGGTCACGGTGGTTTTCTCGAGAGCCTGCTCGTGGCGATCATCGTCGAAGTGCCCTCGGCGCTGGCGTTGCTCTGGATTGCTCGACGCGCGGCCCACCGTCTACTCACGACGCCGTTCACCACGGGCAACCTCGGTCGCTTGCCGATGAGAAAGGTACCGCTGACACCCCAGAGTGACGACGACCTCGTCTAGTAGTGCACGCCTTCGAGGTCGAGGAGAAAACGCTTGATCTGGTCGCCCCCGCCGTAGCCCCCGAGTCCCGTTGTTGACACGACACGGTGACAGGGCACGACGATCGGCCAGGGATTCGCGTGATTGGCGTTACCCACGGCGCGCGACGCGCGCGGTCGATCGACACTCTCGGCGACGTCGCCGTAAGTGCGAACCTCGCCGTAGGGAATGTCCACGAGGGCGTCCCACACGTCACGTTGAAAGCCCGTCGCTTTGACGGACGCGAGCGGCACTTCAAAGCTTCGCCGCTTGCCCTTGAAGTACTCCTCGAGCTGTTTCGCCGCGCGCGCCACGGCGCGTGGTGGCGTTCCCTTGGACGCTCGGCGGCGTTGATTGGGTAGATAGATGGCCGTGATGGTCTCGGCCGTTCCCTCAACTCCCCACGGGCCCACCGGTGAAGAGACGTTGGTGACAAAAGTTTCCATGGCCCCGTTCTACTCCGTGGGTGTACGGCCACGTCGGTGGAGTCCCTCACGGTCCAAAGCGGCGACGTACGACTGCACGTCAATCTCCACGGTGAGGGCCCTACGGCTCTTCTCCTGCACGGTTGGCCGGACACCTCGGCACTGTGGGATGACGTGGTGCCCGAACTGGTCGGAGTCGGTTTTCGTGTCGCCGTACCCGACCTGCGCGGTTGCGGTCGGAGCGACAAACCGAGCGATTTGGCGAGTTACAAAATGCACCCCCTGATTAGCGACGTCGCGAGCATCGTCGCGGCGTTGGGCGACGAGAAGGTCACGTTGGTCGGCCACGACTGGGGCGCGAATCTGGCCTGGGCGGTGGCGGCCTACCGGCCCGAACTCGTCGAGCGGCTCTGCGTCGTGTCGGTGGGTCACCCCACGGCGTTCTGTTCGGCCGCCCTCGCCCAACAGGTCAAGAGCTGGTCCACCCTGCTCTTCTACTTCGAGGGCCTGGGCGAGGCGTTTCTTAGGAAGAACGACTACGAGGTGATGCGTCGTTGGCTCGGTCATCGCCGCTCCGAGGACGCCATTCGAGAGCTCGAGCGCGACGGCCAGATGACGACGCACCTGATGTGGTACCGGGCGAACCTGGCGCCCGACGCGTTCGTTGCCGCCCCGCCCACGTTGCCGCCCATTGGCGTTTCGGCCCTGGGTCCGTGGTCGAGCGGCGACTTCGTCTTGACCGAACACCAGATGACGAACTCGGCGCAGTACTGCACGGAGGGCTTCACCTACGTCCGCTTCGAAGGCCAGGGAGACTGGCTGCCGCTCGAGGCGCCCCGAAACTTAGCCGCGAAATGATCGATTTTTGTTCAGCGCGAAGCTGAGCCGCGAAAGCGGGTGCGTCGAGGCTGGTAGAACAATGAGGTGAAAATTGCGCTCTTTAAAGAGTCGCGCCCTGGTGAGACTCGCGTCGCCCTGACGCCCGACGCGGTGAAGACGCTGGTTGCCGACGCGTGGCAGGTCGAGGTCGAGCGCGGGGCCGGAAATCTCGCGCACTACAGCGACGAGAGTTACCAGAGTGGCGGCGCCACGATCGTCGACGCCGCGGCGGGTGACGTGAATCTGCGCGTGAACGCGCCTACCACCGAAGAGGCCTCGCGTCTCGCGGAAGGTTCACTGCACCTGTCGTTTCTTTCGCCGCTCTTGCAACTCGACGTCGTCAAGGCCCTGAACGACCGCAAGGTCACCATCATCTCCTTCGACTTACTGCCGCGCATCTCGCGCGCGCAGTATATGGACGCGCTCTCGTCGCAGTCCACGGTCTCGGGGTACCGAGCGGCACTCGCCGGCGCCACCTACTTGGACCGTTTCTTTCCCTTGCTCACGACCGCGGCCGGCACCATTCGCCCCGCGAAGGTACTCGTGATGGGGGTGGGCGTCGCCGGTCTGCAGTCGATCGCCACGGCCAAGCGACTCGGCGCGAGAGTTCGCGCCTACGACGTGCGCTCGGCCGCGAAGGAAGAGGCCGAGTCCGCCGGCGCCACGTTCGTTCAACTCGGCGTGACGGCCGACGCGGCCGGAGGGTACGCGCGCGAACTGACCGACGAAGAGCGCCAGCAACAACAAGTGGCGCTGTTGAGTGAGGTCGCTGGTTCGGACGTCGTGATCACCACGGCCGCGGTGCCCGGTCGAAAGTCCCCGATACTCGTGACGACCGCGATGGTCGAAGCGATGGCCGAGGGATCGCTCATCATCGACATGGCGGCCGACGGCGGGGGAAACTGCGAACTGACCAAGGTTGGCGAAGTCATCGAGCACAGCGGAGTACGCGTCGTGGGAATGTCGAATCCGCCGGCCGAGATGGGAACCCACGCGAGTTTCATGTACGCGAACAACGTCCTAAAGCTGCTCGCACTCTTTGGCTCGAAGGGCCAGTTGAGCCCCGACTGGAACGACGAGATCGTCATTGGGGTCACCGTGGCGAGAGATGGCGACGTCAATCACGCGCCTACGGCCGAGGCGCTCGGCGTGGCCCACGTAGCCATGACCCCCGTCGCGAAGGAGAGCGAATGAGCAACGTGCTCTTGCAGTACGCCACCGTCTTGGTACTGAGTGCCTTCGTCGGCACGGAGATCATCGCGAAGGTGCCGAGCATTTTGCACACGCCCTTGATGAGTGGATCAAACGCCATTCACGGCGTCATTCTCGTCGGCTCGATGCTCATCTTGGGATCGGCGAACACGAACCTCGAAGAGGTGTTGGGTTTCCTCGCGGTGCTGCTCGCGACGCTCAACGTCGTGGGCGGCTTTGTCGTCACCGACCGCATGCTCGAGATGTTCAAGGGGCGTAAGGCCAAGCCCAAGGCCAAGTCCGATGAGGTCACTCCATGAGTCGCGAGACGCTGATTGACCTTCTGTACCTCTTCTCCGCCACGACGTTCTTGGTGGCGTTAAAGGGGCTCGGTAGTCCCAAACGGGCTCGATACGGAAATATGGTGGCGGCCTTTGGCATGCTCGTCGCGGTCGTGGCGACGTTCTTTAAGTTCGTCGACGGTCACGCGCTGCACCACCTGGGGCTCATCCTGCTCGCCATGTTTATCGGCACGATCATTGCCGTGCCGACGGCGCGCTTCGTGGAGATGACGGCGATGCCCCAACTGGTGGCCATCTTCAACGGGGTCGGGGGCGGAGCCGCGTCGCTGGTGTCGATCACCGAGTTCGTGCACATCAAGTCCACGAACCCCGCGACCTACGTGACGCTCGAAGTTCTGCTCGGGGTCTTAATCGGCACGGTCTCGTTCTCGGGTTCGGCCATTGCGTTCGCCAAGTTGCAAGAACTCATGACCGGGCGTCCCGTGACCTACCCCGGCCAACAGATCATCAACGCCATCGTGGGCGTCGTCGCGCTCGCCTTGATTGTGACGATCCTGGTGCAGGGCTCGACGACATTGCTCTGGATCCTCTTAATCGTCGCCTTCGTGCTCGGCGTCGCCTTCGTCTTGCCGATCGGGGGCGCGGACGTGCCGGTGCTGATATCGCTGCTCAACGCCTTCACCGGTATCGCCGTGGCGGCGTCGGGCTTCACGCTCGGATCGAACCTCTTGATCGTGGCCGGAACCTTGGTCGGCGCCTCGGGTATCTTGCTCACGCGTCTCATGAGCAAAGCCATGGGTCGCAGTCTTTCGAACGTCCTCTTCTCGGCCTTTGGCTCGAACGTGACGGCCACCGGAGCCAGTGGCATCGAGGGGCGCAGCGTCCGTTCGGGCTCGCCCGAGGACATTGGCGTTTTACTGGGTTTCGCGAGCAAGGTGGTCATCATCCCCGGCTACGGACTGGCCGTAGCGCAGGCCCAGCACGTGCTACGCGAGCTCGCCGAGGAACTCGAGGGCAAAGGTATTCAGGTCTTCTACGCCATTCACCCCGTGGCCGGACGGATGCCCGGACACATGAACGTGCTGCTCGCTGAAGCGAACGTGCCCTACGAGGACCTGCTCGAGATGGACGAGGCGAACACCGAACTTCAAACGGCCGACGTCGCGCTCGTCGTGGGCGCGAACGACACGGTGAATCCAGCCGCGGCGAACGACCCGGCTTCGCCGATCTACGGCATGCCGATCATTCACGCCGACCTCGCCGAGAACGTCATTTTCTTGAAACGCTCGATGCGCCCGGGCTTCGCCGGCATCGACAACGAGTTGCTCTACAACCCCAAGACGCTGCTGGTCTTTGGCGACGCGAAGGACACCCTGACCAAGGTCGTCGCCGTCGTGAAGGCCTCGTAGCCCTAAACGCTCAGACGATCGAGCTCTTCGAGTTGCGTAGGGTTTAATTCCGTGACGGCGGCCACGTTGGCGCGAATCTGATCGGGCGAACTCGCGCCGGCGATGACCGAAGAGACCCGCGGGTGGCTCAAGAGCCACGAAAAGGCGAGCGAGAGTATGGGCACCTCGATGCTCTCGGCGTAGGAGAGAAGTGCCGCGACGCGCTGTTGGAACGCGTCGCTCAGCCAGTGCGCGCTGCGCTCGGGCGACATCAGCGCCAAGCGGGTGCCTTCGGGGAGCGGCTCGCCCGGGTGGACCTTCCCGGTGAGGAGCCCGTTCGCCAGCGGGTAGAACGGCAAGAAACCGAGCCCGAGTTCTTCGCAGGCTTCGAGCACGCCGTCTCTCTGGGGGCTGCGATCGAGCAGCGAGAACTGATTCTGCACCGAGATGAACGCCGGTCCGTCGCCGGCGGCCGTTTTCGCCTCGCGCAGCTGATCGGCGTTGAAGTTCGAACAGCCGATCTCGCGCACCTTGCCCGCGGCCACTAGCTCGCCTAACGCCGCGAGCGTGTCGGCGAGGGGCACCGTGGCGTCGGGGTAGTGCAACTGGAAGAGATCGATGTAGTCGGTGCCGAGGCGCCGCAGTGAGTCCTCGCAGGCCGAACGAACGTAGTCCGGGCTCGCGCCCGAGCGCGTGTCGTCGAGGGGCATGCCGAACTTCGTGGCGATGACGACGTCGCGTCGTCGCTTGCCCAGGGCTTCACCTAGAAAGACCTCGGACTTGGTGGCGCCGTAGGTGTCCGCGGTGTCAAAGAAGTTGACGCCCGCTTCGAGGGCCCCGTTCACGAGGCTGGTCGCTCGCTCTTGATTCAGTCGAGTGCCAAAGTTGTTGCAGCCCAAGCCGACCTCTGAGACTTGGAGCGAACCGAGTGCGCGCTGTTTCATAACCGTCCTTTGTCACGGACGAGCATACGCACGGCAAAGATCGCCGGTGCCGTGGCGAACGCTCTCAACTACGATGAGGGTGAAGGAGGGCATGTGAAGGTAAAAGTTGATTACGACCTTTGTACGTCGAACGCGGTCTGCATGGGCATCGCGCCGGAGATTTTCGAAGTGCGCGACGACGGCTTCATGTACGTCTTGAACGAGAATCCCGGGCCCGAGTTCGACGAGCGTCTTCGCCAGGCGGTCGCGGGTTGTCCCAACGGCGCCCTCGCCCTCGAGGAGTAGTTGATGAGCGGGCCACGGGTGCGATTCGCCCCTTCGCCCACGGGCTACTTTCACGTGGGTTCCGCGCGATCGGCCCTCTTTAACTGGCTCGTCGCGCGCCAAGATCCCGCGGGCGTCTTCATACTGCGCATTGAAGACACCGACGCCGAACGCAATCGTGAGGATTGGGTCGAGGGCATCTACTCGGCGATGGCCTGGCTCGGGCTCACGCTCGACGAGGGTCCCTTTCGCCAGAGTGACAACTTCGCCGCGCACGACAGCGCCGCGCAACTACTGCGTCGCAGTGGTTACCTCTACTACTGCGACTGCTCGCTCGCCCAGATAGAAAAGCGCAAGGGTCCCGGCGCCACGCCGGGCTACGACGGCTACTGTCGCGACCGCGGCGTGGAACGTGGAACGAAAACGGCGCTGCGATTTCGAACGCCGCGCGAGGGCGTCACGGTCGTGCACGACCTCATTCGCGGCGACGTCGAGTTCGTTAACAACCTGATCGAGGACTTCGTCGTGGTGAGGTCCTCGGGCATCGTGCTCTACGCGCTCGCCAACGTGACCGACGACCGACACGATCGAATCACGCACGTCATTAGGGGCGAGGAGCATCTGGCGAACGCGCCCAAGCAGATGATGCTGTGGGCGGCCCTCAACGCCGCGACCGGTGTCGAAGTCCCGTTGGCGTTCTACGCGCACTTGCCGCTGCTCGTGAACGAACAGCGAAAGAAACTCTCCAAGCGTAAGGACCCCGTCGCGACGGAGACCTATCGCGACCAGGGCTACCTCGCTGAAGCCTTCGTGAACTACCTGGCGCTGCTCGGCTGGAGCCCGCGGGGCGACGAGGAGATCGTGCCGCTCGCGACGCTCATCGAGCAGTTCCGACTGCAAGACGTTTCGCACTCGCCGGCCTTCTTTGACGTGAAGAAGTTGACGCACCTGAACGGGGAGTACCTGCGCGCACTTAGTCCCGACGAATTCGTCGAGCGCAGCAGGCCGTGGGTGCGGCCGTGGTCGAGCGCGTGGCAGCCCAGCGACCGCGAACCCCCGTGGCGCGAAGACCAGTTTGACAAGTACCTCTACGCGCGCGTCGCGCCGTTGGTGCAAGAACGCGTCGCGACCCTGGGCGAGATTCCCTCGATGGTGGCGTTCTTCTTTATCGATCCTCTCGAGCTCGACGAGGCGAGTTTCGCCAAGGTCATCAAGGACGATCCCCTGGGCCGGGACCTTCTTCGCGGCGCCGTGCGACGATTCGAACTGCTCGTGTCGTTCGACGCGGTAAGCCTGCACGACGCGACCGTTGAACTCGGCGAAGAACTGGGTCTCACCCTTCGAAAGGCCCAGGCGCCGATTCGCTGCGCCGTCACGGGAACGCTCGTGGGGCCGCCGCTCTTTGAGTCCTTGGAACTCCTCGGTCGCAAGAAGTCCATTCAACGACTTCGCGCCGCGTTGGAGCGAGTGTGATCTTTGGTCCGATCAGGCTGATCCTTCGCCTCTTCAGCTTGATCATGACGGTGCTCGTGCTCTACTTCGCGGTGACCTTCGTGCAGATCTGGTGGCGCGGTCACGAACACACCAGCGCCTCGGCGCAGGCGATCCTCGTCTACGGGACCACCGAGGACAACGGCAAGCCGTCGCCGGAGCTGAAGGCGCGCCTCGATCAAGCCCTTACGCTGTACCGCGCCGGCAAGGCGCCGTGGATCGCGGTCACCGGGGGCAATCTGCCCGGCGACGTCTACACCGAAGCGGGCGTGTCGGCCACGTACCTAAAGGATCACGGCGTGCCGGCGTCGCACATCTTGAAGGGTGCGGGCAACGACACCTGGCAGAACGTCAAGACGATACTGTCCAAGTTAAAGAAGCACGACATCACGACGGTCATCACCGTGACCGATCCCTTTCACGAGTACCGGGCGATGGCCATCGCCTCCGCGCAGGGACTGAAGCCCTATCCGTCGCCGGTTCGTAACTCGCCCACCATCAAGCATCAGCTGTGGCGCTACTACCTGAAAGAGACACTCGAGGTCGGTGTTGGTCGCGTCGTGGGCTACGGACGACTCAGTTCGTGGACGACGACGGCATCTACGATCCACGTGCCCAAGATCCACGCTCCCAAGATTCACGTCCCGTCTGGCAACTAAGAACGCGTCTCAGGTAAGATTGCCCAGCCCTTCGGGGGTGGTGTAATTGGCAACACAACTGGTTCTGGTCCAGTTATTCAGGGTTCGAGTCCTTGCCCCCGAGCGAATGAGTCAGCGGTGACGTTGGTTTTTTCATGGTCCCATCGTCTAGTGGCCTAGGACATCACCCTCTCAAGGTGGAGACACGGGTTCAAATCCCGTTGGGACTGCCGTTGGGACTGCCGTTGGGACTACTCAATCACGCTCCAGCCGAGGATCTTGAACCGTCGGAAGCTCCAACGGTTGCGCAAGGATGCTTGGTGTGGTTGGCTCAGGCGTGCTCTGTTGGCCTAGTACTCATTCGAGCGGAATGAAGCCCACGCCTTCAGGGCCTGAGCCTCAGTAAGGTGTCGCGCCACGTCTTCTTGATACCCTGCGAAGTTGACAAGGTCGTCAACAAGCCACGACGGGGCAGCCACAGACTCAGGGTCTTCAGTGATGCGGGCAGCCGGCTTCTTGCGTTTAGTCTTCGACTCCAGGAGATCCAAGACTTGCTGAATGGTCTTGGTCTGGTGATTCGATGGGAGCGCCGCAAGGCGAGCTCGCATCCCCGCGTAGACCTCGCTGTCCTTTCGCGCCCCGACCGCCCAGATCTCTCCGATGTCGACGACGGTGGTCCCCGAGTTGTCTGAAGTCACCCGCCAGACGACGCGCCAGTCCCGATCACCTATCGTCAACTTCCGAAAACCGCTGAGAACGCCACCGAGAGGTTCTCCCGCTTCAGGGCTCCGTTCGATCACGACGAACTTCTTCATCGCCCACTCAAGTGCCGGACGATTCTTCTTCTGCAATTGAACGAGATCATCGATTGCGTCGTCAGTGAACCTCAGCTCGGTATGGGATGCCTGGGGATGGCGACCGGCCCCCTGCTGAGGTGGTTCGCCGACCTTCTTGGAGGGTGTGCGGCGAGCTGGACTCACTCGCGTCCGGCAGCGAGATCCTCGTCCAGTTCGTGCTCCACGGTCTCACGGTCGAATCCAAAGCGAGAGAAGACTTCATCGAGTGAGGTTCGACGGCCGTTGTCCGTTGCCGCCCTAACCATCACCAGTGAGAGATCCCGGAGGTCACGCTCGGCTTCCTGGTAAGCAAGTAGCCGGTCAACCCCAATAATCGCCGCGACGGGTTGATGCCGGCGCTCAACCAGGAATGCTGCGCCGAGTTCAGCGGCTCGGGCCAGGCTCGAAACGCCTCGCTTCCCAGCGTCCGTGATGGAGAGTTGGACTGGAATAGTGCGGGCCGTCATGACATCAACTATACAGGTATCTGTGTAGAAATCAAGCCGCCCTGCTGGGCCGAAGGACCGTCAGCCGTGTGAAAATTTCCGATAAATCGTGTGAAAATTTCCGACGGCACCGCCGCTCACGATCGACCCGGGTCGGCCGCTAGGGCCGGAATCGCGGCCACTCACAATGTTACCATATATGGTAACACTTAGCGATGTCGAAGATGCGACGTGGCGGATTCATCTTTCTCGGGTGGGTTGGCGATCACCGTCCTCGACACGTGCGCGTGTAGCGAGATGGCGAACTTGTTGTCAAGTGCGATTGGGATAAGTGGGCGCCGATGAAGGGTTCGGCGAATGCACGGTTGCTGAAAATACCCACCGTTCCGTACCGGAAGGGAAGTTTTGAAAATTCTGAACGTCACGCCAAATAATAGGAAACACACGTTCGAAGTGCGAACGCGTCGCCAGACGTTGAGTTTCCCCTACGGTCGAGCAGTTCCAGCACCAACTCCGAGTGATCGACTGACGAGGGTCTTTGTCGATCCGGATCTGGGAAATGAGGGATTCACCTACACGCTCGAATCGGGCGCTGAAGGCAGCGTTCACGTTGACGAGGTCCTGGAGTACCACGGTGATCCTTCCCACATGGCTGAGTTGCTGGTGTATCGGCTCAGCCAGGATGCCAAGGTCCGCTTCGAATCATCGGGCATCTCGGTGCGTCAAATGTCAGAGAAGCTGGGAACTTCACCGACCCAGCTGTACCGGCTGTTGGACTCGACGAACTACTCGAAGTCGCTTCGACAGCTACTTTCGCTTCTCTACATGCTGGACTGTGAGGTAGAGCTAAAAGTTCGAGAGCGCTCGGGTCAATACTTGGCTACTCCGATCATTTGAGATCAGATTTTGTCGGGTCTGCTCGGGGCTAAGCCAAGGAGCGGTTATTCGATGGTCGCCTCGCCGCTGTCGCTTTCGAAGGGCAAATCTTCTTTGAACCAGGCCATCATCCCGCCCGCGAGATTGACCGCGTCAAAACCGCTCTCGTTAAGAAACGTCGCGGCGCGAAGAGAGCGTCCCCCGGAACGACACGCGCAGATGATGAGCCGCTCACGCGGTAGTTCGTCGAGGTGATCGGACAACTCGGCAAGGGGAATCAGTGAAGCCATGGGAGCGTGACCGGCGTCCCACTCGTTCTCTTGGCGTACGTCCAGAAGAATGGCGTCACCGTCGAGTAGTTCAAGCGCTTCATTGACACTGACTTCATCAACGGTCATTGGTCTCGGCACCCCTTTACTCGTCGCCTCACGGTCACGAGGACCACTCTTTTTTGAATCTACTCCGAGACGCCGTTCGAGGAGAAACGACCCACGACGAGAAACGTGGACGTTGCAGTTCCGTCACTTGATTTGGCGTCTCGTGGCGCAGCGTCGACGCCGTTGCTCTCGCTCGAGGTTGTACCAGTGAGCGAATCCGGCGGGTCCCGCCGTAGGGTGGTGGGGTGCCCCGCGAAGAGACGTCAACGATGAGTGGCGACGAGCTCTTGGCTCGACTCGAGGACCCGCGTCTCTATCTTCTGGACGTGAGAGAACCCGACGAGTTCGCGGAGTGGCAGATTCCCGGCGCGCACAACTTCGCTCTCGCGGCGCTCTCGGCGCACGTAGGCGAGGTGCCTCGCGATAAGGATCTCCTCGTGGTCTGTGCCAAGGGGACGAGAGCTCGTGAAGGCGCAGAAATTTTGGCCGAGCACGGTCTCACGAGCCGCGTGCTCGAAGGCGGCATGGCGTCGTGGGCGTCGACCTACGACCAGGTGTCGGGTGACTTTGGCGGCGCCACCGTCGTGCAGCTTCGTCGTCGCGGCAAGGGGTGTCTCTCGTACGTCGTGGGGGCGGGCAGTCGGGCCGTCGTTATCGACCCCTCGCGCGAATTGGCTCAGTACCAAGCGGTGGCGGCGCACCACGGCTGGACGATCACCCACGTGCTCGACACCCATCTGCACGCTGACCACTTGAGCGGCGCTCGCGAGCTCGCCGCTACGAGTGGCGCCGCGTTGTGGCTGAACCCCGCGGACCCCTTCAACTTTGACTTTACGCCGCTCGTTGACGGCAAGACCATTGAACTCATGGCCGGCGTTCACTTGTGGGTCTCGTCGGTCAGCGTGCCCGGGCACACCGAGGGCTCGACCATGTACCAACTCGGCGAGTACGCCATCTTTACCGGTGACACCTTATTCTTAGAGAGTGTCGGGCGTCCGGACTTAGCGGATCAGGCCGAGGCCTACGCCCACCACCTCTTTCACAGCCTGCACCAGCGAGTACTGCCCCTACCTGACGCCATCACCGTCTTTCCGGCGCACTTTGGCCCGGGGGTTGAGGTTCACGCCGGAGAGTTCGTGGCCCGAAAGCTCGGTTCACTGCGTCACGCGCTGGCGGCGTTGACCCTCGATGAGAACGACTTTGTCAACTGGGCAGTAGCTAACGTGAAGGATCGCCCCGGGAACTATCAGCAGATTGTTCGTATTAACGCTGGCCAAGAGGAACTCAGTAGCGAAGTAGTCGACTTAGAGTTGGGCCCCAATCGTTGCGCGATTGCCTAGGGTCATTGGGTCGAACGAGGGATCTCGACGTCGATCAACGTCAGGCCGTGGGCACTGCTCTTTTGCGACGCGTGTCGGCAGTGGCCGAGCGTAGGACCGACAGTCTTTATGCGTTTGAGGCCATGGCGTGAGCGGTTGATTCACTTAGCAGTAGGCACGAACGTCAGGCTTCAGCGAAGGTCTCAACACGTCGTTCACGAGTACTCAAAACCTCACTACGTCTCGTCGCGGACTCTGGCGGGTCGTCTTTTGAGGACCTCGGCGGATCACGAAAAGTGGGCGAGGAAAGGCCCGAAGTCGCTAAATCGTTGGCTTACAATATCGTTACGATTTTTACGAGATGGGAAAAACGCGGCGCTACCGATCGTGGGGTCCATTTTTTATCCGTTCTGATCAGGTATTTAGTCAATTCAATCAATGTGGGCTTTTTAGAGTCGCTAATCAGGAGATAGTCCGCAGTTATTCGTCTGTGCTGCGCTCGTTACCTATACTGAGTTCTAAGGAACGGCCGTGTCTTGCCACGGGGCTCTACCTTGTGATGAATCCGGCAGTACCGCATGTTCGCAAATGATCAGGTTGATTTAGGTCAGCCCCTAACAAATGGAGTGAATGAAAATGAAGACCACAAGGGAAGGATTCTTAATGAATACTTTGCGACTAATGCGTCGCGGCTTGGTGAAGGCTCTCGCAGTCGGCGCCGTGCTGGTAGCGGCGACCCTGCCTCTGGCAGCCGCCACTTCAGCGAGCGCGCTCGGCGTACCGACGCTGTACGCACTTTATAGCGGGACACCCACCGCATTAGGGCAAACTATTAATACCAGCACCTCGTCAAATATTGTGACCTTCGGAGCGGCCGCAACAGCGGCCATTCCCGCTGGATACATCTTGCTTGACAACGTCGGCGCACCAACGGGTGTCGGTAGTAATGTCGTCGGTGTCCTTGCACACCCTGTCGCGATTGGTAATACCACCGCGACCCTGGTGAGTGACGCCAACGAGGCCTACGGGGGAGCGGGCTACTACATTGCACCGTTCTCATTCGGCACCGGCGCCTACCCGGCTGGGTATTCGACAACGGTGTACATCGGTGGTAGCGGTTTTGCTTTCAATGGTGGCACTGCCACCATCGCTTCCAGCGACGCCGACCTGACCTTCTCCGGCGTGACCGAAACGAGCACCACCTTGCTTCACGCCACGTTGACGACGTCGGCCACGGGAACGCAGACCGGGGCGGTCAGTGTTACCTTGACTGACGGCAACGGAACGTCGGCACCGCTGCTCAATGCCTTGACGGTCAACTCGGGTCCCACGGTGACTACCGTCTCGCCCAACACGGTTAACGATGGTCAGACGCTGGCCACGGTAACGGTGACCGGTAGCTTCGCCATGAACGGAAATTCGGGCCAGGTTGCGCTTACCAGCTTGGTCGACGGGACGAGCCTCGAGCTCACCGCCGTTGGTGACGCTCTCGGTGCTGCACCCGGTTGCCTATTTTTAAACCAGGGTAAGGCGAGCGCGGAGACTGCGACGAGTTTCACCTTCACCGTCGCCGGGCTCAATTGCTCGAATGGCGCCCCGGCAACTCCGGGAGCTTACGCGCTGACCGTTTATAACGCTGACGGCGGATCGGTCACGACCGGTCCGATCTTCACCGTCGCCGCGTACGGCGTCTTTGATGTCAGCCCGGCTTCGGTTCCCTCCAGCTCCACCATGAACGTCACCCTTGACGGGAGCGGCTTCCTGAGTCCCCCCAGTGCACCTGCAACTGTTGCTCCTACCGGTGGCGGTTGCTTCGTCAACGCTGTGACGGTGACGTCACCCACGACGGCGGTGATGAACGTGACGGCTCCTGCTGGTAATCACCTCTGTACATTCACGTACACCAATGGCGGTAACGCTGCGACCTCCAACTTCTCCCTCGGCGTTGGCGTTACCACCGGCGGCATGTCGCCGACCATTGTTTCGGTCACCAGCCCCGCAGCGGCGTTGAACGTCGGAGCACTGGTTGGTTCGGCGTTCACGGTATCGGGTTTCGGTTTTGACTTCTACAACGGCGAAACGGTCACGGTCAACACAGGCACGGGCGGCTTTTACAGTGGCGTAACTGCCAACTGCGCGTCAGACCCCACCGGCACCCTGTTGTCCTGCACCGCGTTGGCTAACAATGACTCCATAGCGGGTCCCGCCAATATCGTGGTTCAGAACGACCGGGTACCTAACTTGGGCCCCTTCTCGAACGTCTATGACAATGCCGTGACCGTTAGCGGCCCGCAGATCACCGCGACGTCGCCCACGACGCTTGCCGTGGGACAGGCGATTGGCTTTTCGGTTGCCTTGACCGGTACCGGTCTGACCAACACGGCGCAAGTGGACCTGAGCGGAATTTTCGGACCCAATGAGAACATCACGGCCATTGCGCCTCACGGCATCGCCGGACCCAACGAGCCCCTCTCCCTCGGCGGTACGCTGAGCGCCCAGAGCGCGACGGCGGCAACCTTCGTTATTACGTCGTCGCCAACCGCGGTTGGGACTTACACGGTGTACTTCGACGAAGTTCTGGCCAACGGTGACACCGTGTTCTCGACGTTCATTCTGACGGTCGGCATTCCCCCGGCGATCTCCGCCCCGTACATCACGTACCCGACGGTTAACGGCGTGGTAACCACTGACGTGGGTGTTGGCGCAACCAGCCAGCAGGTCATCTTCTGGGGTTCCGGCTTCAACACGGGCGTGACCATTGGCAGCTTCACCAACAGCGCCAGCGCAGCTGACCCCAACGTGACCGCCAAGGTCGTGAGCGTGAACGTCACGGGTACCCAGATCACCGCGGACATCGCGATCGCGGCTGGTGACACCAACGCGTCCGATGGCTACACGGTGACCAACACCAACGGAAGCTCCGTTACGGTAACTGCCTTCTCGTTGGCAGCGTTGGCTATCGGCAAGGCCCCGACCGTCACGAGCGTCTCGCCCGCGACCGCCACGGCTAGCTCCACCAACGCCTTCACCATTACTGGTACGGGCTTCGCGGCTGGCGTCTCGGTGACGCCGTCGAGCGATGGCAGTTGTGGCGCGGCGACGGTTGTCTCCGCGACGTCGATCACGGTGTCGTGCACCTTTGGTGCCGAGGGAGCCGCTGCGGTGACGCTGTTGGTTACCAACCCCGACGGCGGTAGCGCTACTTCCGCCGCGGTCCTGCCGGCGGCGACGCCTGCACCGCCCGCGCCCAAGCCCTTCCGCATCACTGGGGTTCACGGCTTCGCGGTCTCAGGTAAGACCGTCACCATGACGTTCACCGGCACCGGCTTCTACGGTCAGCCGCACGTCTCCACCACGGCTGCCGGCACCAGGGCCACGGTCTCAAAGGACCACGGCAACTGGATGCAAGTACGCGTGACGGTCAAGAAAGGCACGGGTAGGGGTATGCACACCTTCACGTTTACTCTTGCCAACGGCAAGTCAGCGAGGGCCAACTACCGGACGAAGTAACTAAAGTCCTCTCGCGAGGATTTGCACGGGGCCCCCTCGAAAGAGGGGGCCCCGTGCTGTGTGTCTGCGGACATTTCTCAGCGACGCGAGGGGCAGAGGCGCCCGCTGTTTGGTGGATGAAGTTCGTCGCGCACGAAGTTGATTCGGATCATTTTCTACTCGGCCTCGGAAGAGTGAATATGTTGTCGAAAAGATTGTTCTACGTTGTGAGTTCGCCATCGCTACGTTCTTTACAACGTGTTGACAACATTACGAAAAGTCACGAAATGTAACACAACGTCAAGGAGATTCACAACCTCTGCTACCTATGCTGGGTGTAGTACCCAATAGGCACATGTCTAGGTATTCGAACCTGACGGGTCGTGCAAAGGTGGAAACCCAATGAAGAACTTAGTGAACCCCCAAGTAGGTCGTCGATCTCTTCGATCTATGGTCAAGTCGATCGCCGCACTAGGAGCAACGACGGCCCTTATGGTCGCCGGTCTGGCGTTTGTCGCTGTGTCGGCCGCCTCGGCGGCAGTCACCAACACTACCGGTGTCGCCACAGCCATCACTACCACCAGTGCCACTCTGAACGGCTCGGTTACCACCGACGGGACAGCTGGCGGCGCCACCGCAATTGATTTCTGCTGGGCAACGGTGGCGACCAACATCGCTGCTTGCGGGGCTGGTACCACTAGCGTTCCCGCTACCCCTTCTACCCTGGCGGCGTCACTTACTCATGCTGAGAGTTATGTGTTCACTGGCCTCGCTCCCAATACGACGTACTATTTCAATTTATCGGGAACTGACAGCAGCGGCACGACGTATGGCACGGGCACAAGTTTCACCACATTGCAGAAGGCCTCGAGTGCCGTCGCGGTGTCTAGCGTGTCACCTGTCTCGCCCGCCAGTTACGGCACCATCGTCACCATGACGGCGACTGTTACGTCCGGCGCTACGGGTTACGTTGAATTTGAGTCCTCGTTGAATGGCATAACGTACACGGTCGTCACTGGCTGCTCCGCGGTGACCATTTCGAGTTCCGTAGCGACCTGCGCCACCAACACGTTGCCCGGGGGCACCGTGGACCTTGAAGCGCTGTATTCGGGCGACTCCAATTACTTCGCCTCTACGAGTGCGGCCTATCCCTATATCGTCAAGAACACGAGCACTGTCACGGTGACTGTGTCACCTGTCTCGCCCACGTACTACGGCAATACGGTGACCATCACCGCTGCCGTTGCTTCAGGTGCGACGGGCTCCGTGGAGTTTGAGACGTCGCCGAATGCAAGTGCGTGGACACCGATCGTCGCTTGCACTTCAGTGGCCCTCTCGATCACGACTCACACCGCAGTGTGCACTACGACCACACTGCCTACGGGCACCGCGTACCTTGAAGCGGTGTATTCGGGCGACGCTTATAATATGACTTCCACCAGTGCCGCGTTCCCCTACGTGATTACCCAAGCTGCTCAGGGCGTGCTCACGCTCACCGTCACCCCCCTTTCAAGCACGGTAGGCAAGGCCGTAACGCTGTCGACCACCGGGGGCTCCAGCACCGGCGCGGTCACCTACAGCGTGACCAACGGCACGGCGAGGGGCTGCACGGTTTCGGGCACTTCGTTGAAGGTGGCGAGTGCGGGAACGTGCATCGTGACGGCCACCAAGGCCGCTGACACGAACTTCTCCGCGGTCAGTTCCGCGGCCGTGACGGTGTCCTTCATTCAGCCCTACCAGGTCTACGGCGTCCACGGCGTGGCGCTGACCGGGCGCACCGTCAACGTCGCCATGACCGGCGTCGGCTTCTTCGGTCGCCCGACGATTCGGAGCAGCGCGCCGGGAACCAGCACCCTGGTTCTGAAGGACCACGGTAACTGGATGCTCGTGCGCGTTACGGTGAGCCGGTTCACCGCCCGGGGCGAGCACACGTTCACGGTGATCTTGCCCAACGGCAAGGCGGCCCGGGTGAACTACTACCAGAGGTAACTAGGGAACGCCTACGTTAGAGCAGAGGACCCTCCCTTGGGAGGGTCCTCTGCTTTTTGGCGGGTCCACGCCACGCCGGGCTTCGCTCGAAAACCAGTCACGCGACGCCCGGCCGGGTTTCTCGAGATCAATCGGTGCCGTGTCACCCCCTCGAGGTGGCGTCATGGCGCACGGCAAATCAGTCAGCAGTTTCCGGTCGCCGCCTGAATCTCACTGACCAGGTAGGTGGAAGCCGGAGCTCCCGTCACGCCCGCTCGCCCGGTCATGATCAGGTTGGAAAACGCCCCGGCGGCAAAGAACGTGCGGGCGCTGCCTCGAAGTTTCGGGCCCAAGGCCGCAATTCGTGACGCCCTGTCGTCGATGGCGGCGCCGAATTGGGTCACGATTCGTGGTCTCAGAGCGACCCCGGCGGGAGGAAGCGGCGGGTGCACGCCCTGGGAGACCGGCCAACCCTGGTAGTTGTAGACGAGCATCGCGAAGACCTTGTTCTCAAAGACGAGTGACAGATCATTCCATTTTGCCACCGTGACGCGAAGCTTCTGTCGACAAATGGTCGAGGAGATCAAGGTTGCCCGTCCGAGCTTGGGCTGGAGAAGGGAAAGGATTCGATTCTGGGGCATTCCCACGTGCGTTGAGGGGGTCGCGCTGATGAGGGGCACCCCGGCCAGCCGGGTAGTGCCCGTATCGAATACGAAGACTCCCGGTGGTCCGCTGGCTGCTCCCTCTGGGTCGCCGCGAAGTGCGCCAGACCAGGTCGCCATGCTTCCCACGAGGGAGACGAAGGCGGTGGAACTGATCAGAAGTGCCCGGCGATGACCGGACGGCCGGTGAGATCTCCTGGCGTGATCATTAGTCGACTCGGTCTCGCCACTTGGCGATCGCCTTCTGCGGTGCAAACCCGCGGGACTCGCGATGGGAGGTGACCCGTCAACGCTGCGAGGGACCCCTGGCCCGTTGTGCGCTTCACCTCGATGCACGTCGCTCCTTGGCGATCCGTCTTCGCTCACGTTGGACTTCGACTAAAGATACTCGTGTCGCGACGCCGTGGCGCTCCATCGCTGCGGTCAATGACTGGCCGCGAGCGACCACGTGGAGCCGTCGGGGCCGTCCTGCACGTCGATGCCGGCCTCGACCAGAGCGTGGCGCAATTGATCGGCAACTTCGTACTGGCCGCTGGATCGCGCGCTGTCGCGCGCCGCCAGCACGCCCTCGACCAGCGGCGCGGGATCGACGTAGCCGCCGCCACCCTTGGCGGCGAGGCGGACGAGCCGAGCGAGAGCCTCCAGGGCCTGCGCTCCGCCGCCGGCCACGAGATGGCCCAATTCCGTCGGTTCGTCGGCGAGCGGGGCCACGACCGGGCGAGCGGTGAGCTGGCCGTGTGGCGCGCTCGGGGATCGCAGCTCATCGAGCGCGAGCGTGGTGCCGTTGACGAGGACCTTGGTGTCGCCATTGAGGCGCCAGTAGCCGTGGGACTTGCCCAGGACCTGGAGCGTGTCGCGGGCGAAGTCGAAGATGAGCGCGGAGTGCTCGTCGATGCCCAGCGTGGCGACGCCGTCGGGCAACTTCTCTTCGAGCAGCGCCAGGCGTCGTTCGCCGAGGTAGCAGCGGCTGGTGTCGTAGTTCCCGCCCTCCCGGTTGTCGAAGTGCGGGATCATGACGCAGTTAAGGCCCTGGGGCGCCAGGACGTTGAGGCCCTCCAGCCAGTAGAGCGCAGAACCGGCCTTGTAGATCTCGTAGATGGGCGCGGTGAAGGCGCCCAGGGTGAGCACCGCCGCCGAGGCGAAACAGAGCGTGCCACCGTTGTCGAGAACGTACGCGAGATCGCTGCCCAGGTCGATCGGGCGCCACTGCTCCAGGGCGTAGCTGGGGCTTCCCGGCCCCGAGAACACGTAGTTCGCGTCGCGGACCCGCTGCTTGAAGATGGTCCTCTCTAGGGGCGACGAGCCCTCCAACGAGGCGAAGTGGAGCGGTTCCACTATGACGTGCAGCGATGTCTCGAAGTAGCTGGTGAGCTTTTCGGTCATCTGGGGCACGTTCTCCTGGAAGCCGTAGGAGGTGTCCAGGTTCACGGCCCGCACGTCACCCAGTTTCTTGAAGAGACTCCGGTGGACCTTGGTCATTCCCGGGGCAGTCTCACCCGAACCCAGGAGAGCGAGCACGCCTTTTGCCATGCTCGCAGCGTACCGCCGGGGCCGAGAGAACGTCGCGGTTGCCATTAGTTTAGGGACATGAATGGAGTCGTCTTTCAAGCGCGCGAACGCACCCGAGGCAACGTCACGGCGCCCATGATGCTCTGGGCGATCGTGATGGCGGCCGTGCTGTTTCTCTACGAGGCGCGCTACGGTTCACGGAGCACCGTGACGTGGGTGGGCGTCCTGGCGACGGTGATGCTCGGCGTCTATTTGGGCTGGTGTCGCCGGGTTGCGGCGGTGCTGATTGCCCCGCTGGTGAGTTGGCTCTTTGCGTGGTTCCCGCTGTGGGTTGCCGCCATGATCCATGATGGAGTCCTCCGCGGTCTGTTTGCGGGGCTCTTTCTCATCACCGTGGGATGGATAGGGATCGGGCTCGTCGAGATGGTGTGGCTCGCCGTGGTGGCGCTCCTGGTGCGAATGCTACGAGGTCGTCATGGACGATCGGAACCCAGCGTCGTGATCTACGGGCCGGATAAATAGCGGGCCGGATAGATAGCGGGCCGGAACGATCCGGCCGCGAGGAGGCTCGTCATGGAAGGAGAAACCGGCTGGTCATCGCGGGACGCGCGACGCGACGTTGGATTCGCTGGCGGCGCCCTTTCGCTCTTAACGCCGGACTCGAGCAGAATGCGCCCTCCTAATAGAGGCGGGTTTTCACCAGTGATTGACTTCAATGATCCGCATCGTGTCCCAGACCTTGCGCGGATTGGCGCAGGGCGAGGTGTCGATTCCGTGCATCTCAGGGCAGTGGAAGATCGACGGTACTTAGCGATTTACGATGGGGGCCAAGGAACGCCACTCGGCGACGGGCGGCGTGGAGTGCTCGGGTCCCAGTAGCTGCAGACAGACGTGGTCGGCGCCCGCCTGACGGTGTTCATCGACCGCGGCCAGCACCGTGCTCTCGTCGCCGTGCACGACCATGGCATCGCACAGGCGAGTCGATCCGCCACGGACGAAATCCCCGTCGTCAAAGCCGAGGCGACGCCAACTGTTGCGGTAGTTCTCGAGTCCGGTGTAGGACTCCAGATACTCGTGAGCGCGGCGAAGGAATTCCTCGCGGTCCCGGCCGAGCACCGCGGCCTGCTCGACGCCGAGGAACTTCTCGGCGAGAATCCCGCGAGCCCGCGCGGTGTGCTCGGGGGTTACCAGGTACGTGTGGGCGCCGTCACTCAGGGCGCTCGCCACTTCGAGCATGCGCGGTCCGAGCGCGGCGAGCACGCGAGCGACGCGGGTGGATCCTTCGAACGCGAGCATCGGCGCCGCGTCCATGGCGACGAGGAACTCCTTCATGGCGCTCAGTGGCGCTCGGTACTCGTGTCCGCGTAGGCGATGTACCAGGGGTTCGTGCGAGACGCCCAGGCCCAGCACGAAGCGCTCGTGGTAGGCCGCGGTGAGGGTTTTGGCGCCGTTGGCGGCGGTGACGGCGTCGCGCCCCCAGATGTTGGCGATGCCCGTCGCGACGACGAGCGACGTCGTCGACGAGAGCAGGAGCGACGCGTTGGTGAACGACTCGCGACCCCAGGCTTCGGGAATCCACAGTGCCCGGTAGCCGAGTGCTTCGAGCTCCGCGGCCGTCTCGGCGCTCTGGCGTGGCGCGAGTGCGTCCAGCGTCAGTGTCCACAGGCCTATCGTTCCTCGCAGTTTCTCGAGGGGCGCGGGCCAGGTTGACACGGTGTCGAGCATAGGACGCCACGATGTCGCGGGGAGCCGACAGAATATGGGGATGGCCTACTTCGTCGCGCTCGCCAGCGCCTTCCTGGTCCTGTCGGCGGGCACGGCGCTTCGACCTGGTCGCCGGGGTCTCTTCGCGGCCCTGGCCTACCCGGTCGGCTGGGCGGCCGGGGAACTGGCGGGCCAGGGGATCTTCGTTCAGGGACTCTTGCTCGGGCTGCTCTGGTGGTGGGGGTGGCCGACGACCCACTGGTTGAGCGTGCTCGTCCTCGCCGTCGCGGGCGTCGCGGTGGCTGAGAATCTCATCCTCATCCTCATCCTGTTCCTCTCGCGAGCGATCGTGCGACGAGCCATGGAGTCCGCGCCCGATCGTCCGTTGCAGATGCCGCGCGCGAACGACGACGTCTTTGGCCGGTGGTGGCGCACGTTGCTTCTTATCCCCTTTCACCCGCGCGACATGCAGTTGCATCGCAACCTCGCCTACGGACCTCTCGAGCGCCACCGTCTCGACGTGTGGCGTCTCTCCACGACGCCGAGCGGCGCGCCCGTCATCTACTACCTGCACGGTGGCGCGTGGACTTTCGGCGACAAGCGCGAACAGGGTCGTCCGATGTTGCACGAGTTCGTCCGACGCGGCTGGATCGTGGTGGCGAGCAACTACCGTCTCGCGCCGCGCTTTCCGTGGCCCGCGCAGATCGAAGACGCCACGCGCGCGCTTGGCTGGATCAAGAAGAACATCGCGACCTACGGCGGCGACCCCGACCGCATCGTCGTCGCCGGCGGATCGGCCGGCGGCCACCTGGCGTCCCTCCTCACCTTGAGTTCGAAGGACCCGACGTGGCGACCGTCAGAGATGAGTGACGTCACCGACTGGTCGGTGCGCGGCGTGCTCTCCTTCTACGGCGTGCTCGAGATGACCGGCGACGAGGCGCACTGGCACGGTTTGGGCCGGGGCATCCGTCTGCTGCTCGAGCGTCGCGTCGTGCAGCTCCCCTACGAGGGCAACGAGGGCCTCTATCTCGCGTTGTCGCCCTACGAACTCATCCGAGCCGATTCGCCTCCCTTCTTCGTCGTCCAGGGCGTGAACGACACGTTGGTGGAGGTCAACGTCGCCCGGGCCTTCGTCGCGAAGTACCGCAGCGTCGCTTTCGCGCCCGTCTACTACGTCGAACTGCCCTTCACTCAGCACGCCTTCGACGTCACCGCGAGTCCGCGCACGTCCGCCACCACCCGCGCGGCGGTCGCCTTCGCCGCGTCGGTCGTCACGTCGCGTCCGACGTTGACGCCGGAACTCGTCGCGAACTACCAAGTGCCGCCGACGCATCTCCTCGTCGAGGTCACCGAGGACAAGTGGCTTGAGGCGAGAGAGGCAGCGGCGCTGCTCGGTCCCTTCTTCATCGTCACCTCGGACAACCCGTTCTCGCAGGTGCTCACTGACGAAGAGAACCAAGCTCGAAGGGTTTCGCTACGCACGTTCCTAGAGCGTCGCGGCGTTGAGTACCTCGAGACGTCGGCGTGTGATCGCCAAGGTCGCTGGCCCGACGAACTCGGCGTCGCGCTGCGCGGTCTCTCGCGCGAGGACGTCGGGGCGCTCACGCGCGCCTGGAATCAGTTCGCCTTCTACGAGGTCGCGGAGGACGCGGTCATCGTACGTGACGCCGTCTCGGACGTCGCGCTGGCCTAGCTCTCGGCGAGAGATATCTCAAAGCGCAGCTCGTCACCGTCGTGCACGATCATTTCCTTTACGTTGCCCGCGGCGATGAGGTCGTTCGTACTCACGCGCAGCGCCGCGGCGAACTCTTCGGGCGCGGTGACGACGAAACTCGAGACCTCGGCGCGCTGGGAGACCTTGGCCGTGCTCTTCTCGCGTCGAATCGCTTCGAGGGCGTCACAGACCGGTCGGTAGATCGATCCGGGGTCCACCGCGAGCGCGCCGAGTTCCTCGACGCTCGGCCAGGAGGCGAGGTGCACCGAGTCCTCGTGCCACCAGTGCCACACTTCCTCGCTCACGAACGGCAGGATGGGCGCGAAGAGACGTTGCAGGACCGAGAGGGCGATCGCCAACGTGGCGCGCGCCGACGTCGTGCTCGCCTCGTCGCCTTCGCCGTAGGCGCGCGTCTTCACGAGTTCGAGGTAGTTGTCACAGAACGACCAGAAGAAGGACTCGGTGCGCTCGAGGACGCGCGCGTAGTCGTAGTGCTCGAAGGACGTCGTCGCTTCTCGCACCAGTTCACCGAGCAGCGCTAGAAGATCCCGGTCCAGAGGTGTCGACACGTCGTTGGGACCGAGCGTCGTCGTGTCGTCGAGACGACCCAACACGAACTTCGAGGCGTTCAGGATCTTGATCGACAGGCGCCGGCCGATCTTCATCTGGGCCTCGTCGACGGCCGTGTCGGTGCCGGGACGTCCCGAGGCGGCCCAGTAGCGAAGGGCGTCGGCACCGTGCTGTTCTAAGAGCGGCATCGGCGTCACGACGTTGCCGACGGACTTGCTCATCTTCTTGCGATTGGGGTCGAGCACCCAGCCCGAGAGCAACGCGTTCGTAAAGGGCAGGCTGCCGTGTTGGAGATGGCCGCGCACGACCGTCGCAAAGAGCCAGGTTCGGATGATCTCGTGGGCCTGCAGGCGTAGGTCCATCGGGTAGACGTGCTCGAAGAGCTCGGTGCCCCAGTGGCCGGCGATTTCGGGCGAGAGCGAACTCGTGGCCCACGTGTCCATGACGTCGGGGTCGCCCGCGAAGCCGCGTGGTTGGTTGCGCTGGACCTCGTCGTACCCGGCGGGCACGTCACTCGAAGGGTCGAGGGGCAGTCGATCGAGCGCGGGCACGATAGGCGCGTCGAAGTCGATCTCACCGTTGGCGTCGATGGGGTACCACGCCGGGAAGGGCACGCCGAAGAACCGTTGGCGAGAGATGTTCCAGTCGACGTTGAGTCCCTCGACCCACGAGCGGTAGCGGTGCTTCATGAAGTCCGGGTACCAGTGGAGTTCTTCGCCGCGGCGAAGGAGGGCCTCACGGTTCTCGAGCGTTCGCACGAACCACTGGCGCGAGGTGACGATCTCCAAGGGTCGTTCGCCGCGTTCGTAGAACTTGACGGGGTGGGTGATCTCACGAAGTTCGCCCACCAGATCGCCCGAGGCGCGAAGCGCGTCCACGATCGTGGCGCGCGCCTGGTTGACGGTCCTTCTCTCTATCTCGGCGTAGACCGCGTTGGCGGCGAGGGGATCTCTCGACGGGAAGGCCTCGGTGCCAAAGGTCGTAGGCAGGAACCGGCCGTCTCGTCCAATCAAGGCGCGCGTGGGCAGACTCAGTTCGCGCCACCACGTCACGTCGTTGGTGTCGCCAAAGGTGCAGATCATGGCGATACCCGAGCCCTTGTCGGGGTCGGCGAGTTCGTGGGCGAGGATCGGCACTTCGACCTTGAAGAGGGGCGTGACCACGAGAGAGCCGAAGAGTTCCTGGTAGCGCTCGTCGTCGGGGTGCGCGACGAGCGCCACGCAGCTCGCGAGCATCTCGGGGCGCGTGGTCTCGATCTCAATCGTGCCCTCCCCGTTGGCGCGCTGAAAGGCCACGCGATGGTAAGCGCCGGGGCGTTCGCGGTCCTCGAGCTCGGCCTGGGAGACGGCCGTTCGAAAGTCAATGTCCCAGAGCGTGGGTGCGACGCTGGAGTACACTTCGTGGCGCGCCAGCATCTCCAAGAACCCGCGCTGGGAGATGGCCTGGGCTTCCGGCGAGATCGTCGTGTACTCGAGCGTCCAGTCCACGCTGATCCCTAGGTAGCGCCAGAGCTTCTTGAACGCCTCCTCGTCGACGGCGGTTAAGAGGTGGCACAGTTCAACGAAGTTCCTCCTCGATATCGAGATCTTCTTCTCCGACGCCTTTTCGGGCGTGGCGAAGTGGGCGTCGTAGGGGAGGGCCGGGTCACAGCGGACCCCGTAGAAGTTCTCGACGCGTCGCTCGGTAGGTAGGCCGTTGTCGTCCCAGCCCATGGGGTAGAAGACGTCCTTACCGCGCATGCGCCAAAATCGGGCCACGACGTCGCCCTGGGTGTAGCTAAAGACGTGGCCAATGTGCAGTTCACCCGAGACCGTGGGGGGCGGGGTGTCGATGCTGAAGACCGACTCGCGGGTCGCCTCTCGGTTAAAGCGGTACGTGGACTCACTCTCCCAGCGCGCCAGCCACGTCTCTTCGAGGCCGTCCACGGTGGGCTTTTCTGGTACGGCGTGGGCGAAGGGCGTGGAAGCGTCGGGCATGGTTGGCGTAGTTTAGAACAGTGATTCGCCTCTATGACACGGCCCGCGGTGAGGTTCGCGACCTTAGTCTGCGTAGTCCCGGATGCGTGTCGATGTACGTCTGCGGTCCGACCGTGGACAATCTGCCGCACCTGGGACACGGACGTTTCGCGCTGGTCTGGGACGTGGCTCGACGTTGGTTCACCTTTCAAGGATTAAGCGTCCACTACGTCTCCAACATCACCGACGTGGACGATAAAATCATCGCACGAGCGAGTCGCGAGGCGCGTAGCGAAGCCGAAGTCGTGATGCACTACGAGGCTGAGTGGTGGGACGCCATGGACCGCCTGGGCGTCGCTCGACCCGACGACGCACCTCACGCCACGCACTACGTTGACGACATGATCGAACTGATCGCTTCGTTCCTCGAGCGTGACGTGGCCTACCGGACGAGCGACGGGGTCTACTTCGACGTCTCGTCGGTGCCCGACTACGGCCTTTTGGCCGGGCAGCCGCTGGAAAGTCTCCGAGCTGGCGCGCGGGTCGAGGGCAACGACGAGAAGCGTTCGCCACTCGACTTCGCGCTGTGGAAGAACGCCAAAGTCGGCGAACCGAGTTGGCCCGCCCCGTTCGGCGACGGTCGTCCTGGTTGGCACACCGAGTGCGTCGTGATGGCGCTTGATCTCCTCGGCGAAGGATTCGACCTGCACACCGGCGGCCTTGACCTCAAGTTCCCCCACCACGAGAACGAGCGAGCTCAGGCCGAAGCCGCGCATAAATCCTTCGCGCGCCACTGGGCCCACCACGGTTTCGTGATGGTCGGTGGCGAGAAGATGAGTACCTCACTCGACAACTTCACGTCGCTGACCGACCTACTGGGAAAGACCGACCCCCGGGCGTATCGATTGCTGGTCCTTCGCTCGCACTACCGCTCGCCCATTGAGGTCACGCCGTCGACCATCGCCGACGCCGAGCGCGCCCTCGCGCGACTCGACACGTTAGCGCGTCGCTTCCAACTCGAACCCTTCGAGGGCCACAACTTCGAACTGGCCTCGTCACACCCGTGGGACGAGGGATCACTCGAACTCTATGAACGCGTCGTGTCGCTCATGAACGACGACCTCAACACGTCCCTCGCAGTGGGCGAACTCTTCGACGCCGTGAGTCAGGCGAACGCCCTGGCCGACGAGGGACACGGCGCCTCGGCGCGTCGACTGGCGCAGTCGATCAACGCCCTCTTTGGGGCCATGGGACTCGCTCTACTCACCAGTAGCCACGAGGTCGACGAGGTCAGCGAGAAGCTCGTTATCGAGCGCGACGCGGCCCGTTTGTCCAAGAACTGGGCCGACGCCGACCGATTACGTGATGAACTGGTCCAGCGGGGCTGGATCGTGGAAGACGGGGCCGCGGGCACCGTCATTCGCCGCACTTAATTAATCTTGTCCTCTGCGGCTCTGACCAAGTAGCGTTAACCCTGAGGTTGCCGTTGTGGTTCCCTCCCAAAACCGGAGTTCCGGAAGTAAAAGTAATAAGGAGGCCCACAGTGGCTGCAGGAACCGTCAAGTGGTTCAACGACGAAAAGGGTTGGGGATTCATCGCTGTCGATGGCCAACCAGACGTCTTTGTTCACTACTCGGAGATTCAAGGTGACGGGCGAAAGACGCTCGTCGAAGGTCAGGCCGTCGAGTTCGACATCGAACCCGGCGATCGCGGCCCGTTAGCTAAGCGCGTCATTCTTAACTAACGACCACTCTTCGTTATAAACAGCCGCCGCCTTCGGGCGGCGGCTGTTTTATTGTGCCTCGGCATCCTCTACGGTACGTTTGGTTACTAGCAGGTAACTTTTTCGACCCCAAGGTGCGACATGAGCGATTTTTCGATGGAACTCAACGAGGACCAGGTCACGCTGCGCGACTGGCTGCACGGCTTCGCCGAACAGCAGATGCGTCCCATCGCCGCCGAGTGGGACGAGCGTGAAGAGACGCCGTGGCCCTTTATTCAAGAGGCCGCCAAGCTCGGCGTGTACGGCCTCGACTTCTTGATGAACGCCGTCAGCGACAAGACGGGTCTCTCGTTCATGATCGCCCTCGAGGAACTCGCCTGGGGTGACGCTGGTCTGTGCATGTCAATCATGGGTACGACGCTGGGCGTGGCGGCGATTGTCTCCAGCGGCACGCCCGAACAGCAGATGGAGTGGGTGCCACGCTGCTTTGGCACGCCCGACGACATCAAGCTCGCGGCCTTTGGTGTTACCGAGCCCGACGCGGGTAGTGACGTTTCGTCACTGCGCACGCGCGCCATCTATGACGAGGCGCACGACGAGTGGATCTTGAACGGCACGAAGACCTGGATCTCGAATGGTGGCATTGCCAACATTCACGTCATCGTCGCCTCGGTCGATCCCAAGCTCGGCAGTCGGGGCCAGGCCTCATTCATCGTCCCCGAAGGGACTCCCGGCATCAGCATGGGTCGGAAGTTCAAGAAGATGGGCATCCGCGCGAGTCACACCGCCGAGGTCATCTTGGAGAACTGTCGAGTCCCGGGTGCCTGTCTGCTGGGCGGTAAGGATAAATTGGACGAGAAGTTGGCTCGCGTGCGCGAGGGCAAGCGCGCGTCGGGACAGGCCGCGATGGCGACCTTTGAAGCCACGCGACCAGCCGTGGGCGCCCAGGCGCTCGGCATCGCGCGCGCGGCCTACGAGTACTCGCTCGAGTACGCCAAGGAACGCAAACAGTTCGGACGAGCGATCATTGAGAATCAGGCCATCGCTTTCAAATTGGCCGATATGAAGATGAGTATCGATGCCGCGAGGCTGCTCATTTGGCGCGCCAGTTGGATGGGCGCGACCAACAAGCCCTTCACCAGTGGCGAAGGTTCGATGTCCAAACTCTTCGCCAGTGAGACGGCTGTCAAGGTCACCGAAGAAGCGATTCAGATCCTCGGCGGGTACGGCTACGTGCGCGACTATCCCGTGGAGCGCTGGCACCGTGACTCGAAGATCTACACGATCTTTGAAGGAACCAGCGAGATCCAACGACTCATCGTCGCGCGGGCCATCTCTGGTGTGCACATCAGGTAACTCACAGCCTTAAATTAACGGGTTTTGGTACATGGTGCATCCGAATGTGATCAGCCTTTCTGCTCCCCAGCAGCGGGGCTCATTGACCCACAAATGGGGTTTGCGGGTCCATCTGTGGGTTCTATTGCGCGCCAGGCACGCCGGGGCCGCCTGGCGGCTGCCCCGGTTCTCGAGCGCGACCGTTTGCCGCTGGCTTGCGCATACTCAGGGCCCTGCCCATGGCAGGTGAGCATCGTCGCTCACTAAAAGTGCGCGACGATGCTCACCCAACCAGTTCACCCTGCGATCGTCCGACCTGTCCAACGGGTCTCTGAGGATTGTTGTTGCGTTGTGTCCTCGTTGTCGATAGATAGTTCAACAGCAAGCAGAATTACTGGTGGTGGTTATACATCAGCCAATTAACGCGGGGACCGCGTCTGAGGAGCATGGACTCCCAGAAGGCGATTGCCCGGTGGACGGCCAAGATTCCGTTGAGCCAGTTGGGCGCGCTAGACCTTCGGGCCCTACACCTTCAATCCAAGCGGAGGGCGCGGAGCCGAACAGTGGGTGGAAGGGCCGACCGGTCTTGTCGAAGGTGCTTCGCGCGGCAGCCTGGGTGGTGCCTCTCGGAGCTTCGGTAGCGACGGCGGCAGTCCTAAGCCGGGTCCTCCCATCAGGGGGAGGTTGGACAGAGTTGATGCGCGTCGTTGCGACGCTCGGCATCTCCACGGCGGTCCTCTTCGGAGTCACCAGGCTGACCCGGCATCTGCTTCCATTGGCGATGCTTCTTCAAATGTCGCTCGCCTTTCCCGACAAGGTCCCCGCGCGGTTCTCAGTGGCTATGCGGGCGGGAACCGTCAAGAAACTGACCCGCGCCGTTACCGACGCGGCGGACGCGTCAGATGCCGGTGGCACCCATTTAGAGGCGCTCACCCGAGTCCTCATCCTGCTGGGTGCTCTCGCGCGTCACGATCCACGCACTCGGGGGCACTCTGAACGGGTCAGTGCCTATAACGACCTTATTGCCGAAGAGATCGGGTTGTCCCTACCCGACAGGGACAAGTTGAGGTGGGCGGCTCTTCTCCACGACATCGGAAAGCTCCACGTTCACACGAGGATCCTCAACAAGTCGGGTAAGCCGACCAGTACCGAGTGGCGAGCGCTTCTGCTCCACCCGGAGATCGGTGCTCGGATCGTCGCCCCGCTTCGACCTTGGCTCGGAGATTGGGTAGACGCCGTCGGACAACACCACGAGCGCTTCGACGGGCAAGGGTATCCGAACGGTCTCGCGGATACGCAGATCAGCTTGGCGGCGCGGATCGTCGCGGTTGCCGATGCGTTCGAGGTGATGACGGCCCTGCGATCGTACAAGCGACCAGTCGGCGCCCGCGCTGCACGAGAAGAGTTGGTGCGGTGCTCCGGAACTCACTTCGACCCGCGGATAGTGAGAGCGTTTCTCAACATCTCGATCGGGAAAGTCCGATCTGTGATGGGCCCGTTGTCATGGCTCGCACAGATTCCGTTCCTGGGTGGAGTACCCCAGCTCCAGAACGCGGCGGTTGCAGTGACACGGCAGGCAATTGCGAGTACGGGGACTCTCTCGGCGGCGAGTGTCATGGCGATGGCCGGTACCATCGCCGCTCAGCCGCCTTCGTCCGCGGCGGCGCCCAGCTCGAGTACTCCATCGTCCATCTCGGTGACCAATGCCAGGCAAGGCTCCTTCGGGAATCCATCAGCAGCTTCGTCCGTGGGCCCCCAACAGGTGGGCGGCGAGACTGCATCGGGTCAGGCGGACTTTGCTTCCGGACCTTTCGGGGCACGTGCCGGCAATGCGCCGAACACCCTGGGCGACTCCGGTACAACATCAGGCGGATCCGCGAACACGAGCTTGCTTCACTCAGGGGCTGCGCCGGGCAACTCCGGAAAGTCGCCCGGCACATCGGGCAACTCCGGAAAGTCGCCCGGCACATCGGGCAA
>OCZT010000342.1_pt1 | contig 45285 bp, 43 predicted proteins | sample 1539031 | NCBI WGS metagenome assembly OCZT01 (sample SAMEA3539308, study PRJEB22396) | soil metagenome | biome: tundra; feature: field; material: soil | place: USA | collected 2010-05 | depth 0.15 m
GGATTGCTGTTATCATACACAGACCAGCCCCAAGCTTCATTTAATAGTATTCTACTACCATTTTTATAAAGGGCAAGATTATTAGCAAAACCACCTCTATTATATGTTGCAGACGGATCTGTTGTAGTATCCTGCCAATTTAGTGGAGAGCTAGTTAATATAACATATGACATATTATTTCCTTATATTAGATTTAGGTACTGAAACGCCCCGACAGATGTGTCGGACTGGTTATCAGGGTTAATTATAGTAATATCATAGTAGCCAGGTTTATAAGGGTTACCGGAAGTTATTTTAGAAATTGTTGCCTTTACATAAGGAGGAAAAATCTGGACACTTTCAGTAAAGTCAGGCGTCCATAATGGAACCACATCTACATAGAAACCAAGGTTATAAAATAATACTTTGACAGAATCGGCAGTTCCTTTTGCTTTATATAGTGCAATAGCATTTCTAAGGGAACGCCTCATAAAATCAGGGTCATCCTCTTTATTAACAGGGAACCCTAAAATATTAGCAATAATGTTTAGATTTTCTACTGGACATGCCTCTATGTCAAAACTATTTAATAACTGGTCAATGAATGCTTTTGCTTCATCAAGACTGATAGCAACCTCATGCGTTAAAGCAGAAGCATCTGTAGCGTTAGCATAATCAAATGTATATTTCATATTATTTTACGCCTTTTGCTGCCCTACATTCAGTCCAAAACTGTTTCATACGAATAGAGTTTTTTTGTTTCCATTCTTCTGTATGTTTGTAACCTAAATTTTGTCTTCCTTTACTTGCTTCTGATATTTGTTTTAGTTCTTCCGGTGTGTGTTTATATCCAAGACCAAATTTGTTTCCTTTCATTACTTGTTTTTGATGGTCTGAATTTTTTAGTCCTGTTCTACTTTTGTTACCTATTTTTGCTGAAGAAATATTCTTTTTATGTGTTTCAGTAAATATTTTTTCTTTACCAGCGGCAGACATTTTCTTTTTAGTCTCTTCAGATAGAGGCGCTTTTAATTCTGGTTCTCTTATATTGAAAATATTTAGCCCCAAACTATAAGCATCCTTTGTGTATTTTTTTTCTATTGGTGTCAAATCAATACTCATGTCTTCTATAATTTGAATTGGAGTAAATACAAAAGCACTTTCACCATATTTGTTCCATGAATTTTGAAGATAAATATTATGATGGTCACTATCTTTTAAATCAGATATATGTTGATTAAGTCTATGCTTAATATTTTTTGACTGCCCGTAATAGACAGTATCAGTAAGAATATTAGTTATAGTATAAATTCCGCGCATGCTTATTTATCCAATAAAAAAGGAATAGGTAAATACTCCGACAAGTGGCGTTGGTGAAACGGATCAACTACCGTGACAGGATCAGATTCTAAAGAAGCAAGTCTTGTCTTTGTTATTGTAACTGTCGCTGCTTCATCAGCCTGACCACACTGTTCTGCTGTTCTTACCACAAGGTTATAATCCTTAGTCGCGTATAAGTTATTATTATCAACTACTTTAATGGTAAAAGGATATGTCCCTGCTATTAGAGGAACGCCTGATAGTTGTCCTGTGTAAGGGTCCAGGATTAGGTTTTGTGGTGGAAAATTGTATGATGTAACAAAATAGTAATAAGGCGGAACACCCCCATAAGCAACAACGTAAAAACTATAAAATTGATTCACACAAGCAGGAGGCATAGCAAAAACAGTATCAATTGTTGGAGGACCAAATATGGTTACATAGGTTTGTTTAGTATCCGTACATCCATTAGCATCTTGAACCATGATATTAATGGGAAAATAATTAAGGTCTGTTGGTGATAGTATTGGAGTTCCAGTAATTGTTCCATATATAGCGTTAAATGACAAGCCGCTTGGTAGAGGGTTATAGGCTCCTATTGGGCTGTGGTCATTAAACATCCAAAGCTTTGGCTGCACTCCACCAGAAGAAGCAAAGGTATATGAATAAGCTCTGCCAGTAACTCCAGGGGGAAGAGAGGGATTAACTATTACAGGACTGTCATAAACAGTAAAACCAAAAGTTTGAGTATTGGCTAAGCCCAGACTATCAGTTACTGTAATATCAAAAGTAAAGTCTCCAGGTTCTGCCGTTACGCCCTGAACACTTCCCGAAGTCACTCCAAGAGCAAGTCCTGCTGGTAATGACCCAGAAGTGATAGCATAAGTAAAAGGAGCAGTACCAAGAGCTACTGTTAAGTGATTATAAAATGTAGTCCTATTACAAACATTCGTGAAGGTTCCAGATAAAACAGGAGGATGCTCCCCAATGATAATAAGTAAAGCACCACCAATATCTGGATCAATAACTTGGTCTTTTACACACCCATGTGCTGAGGTAGCGCTGAGAGTAAAAATAAAGGCACCAAATGTAGTAGGTGTTCCAGAGATAAGACCAGAACTATCTAATGTTACTCCGTCTGGAAGAACTCCAGAAACTAAAGCATAAGTAACTCCTAGGGTAGCAACTACTGTTTGTAAATAAGGAACACTGATATTACCACTTGGAAGCGAAGTTGTTATCCAAATTGGTTCTTGATAGACTTCAATACTTAAAACTTTGTCTGCTGTGCTAGCAATATTGTCTGTTGTTGTTATTGTAAAAGTATAAACTTGAACAGTCGCTCCAGCATCAACGATTCCAGATATTTCTCCGGTAGAACTGTGTAGGGATAATGTTGTTGGCAATGAGCCCGACGTAACAGCATAAGTATATGGTGCTACTCCGTTGTCTGCTACTACTGTCTGGTCATAACTTACTCCACGACATGAACCAGGTAATGAAATTGTTGTAATAGCAAGAGCAGTTTCAGTAACATTTATATATAGTACTTGGTCACCATGACAACCATTACTATCAGTAACTCTGGCTGTAAATGGAAAGTAACCACTTATTGATGTTATTGTTCCACTTATTTCACCAGTACCTGTATTTAGAGTAAGACCCCCAGGTAACGACCCAGAAACAACTGAATAACCAGTAACTGTAGGAGCAGAGAAACCATAACCTGTTTCTGTACTTCCAAATGCTCCAATTTCCCCTGTAATAAAATCTGAATAAGAATCAGTATAAATACCATCAAGAAGTTCTGTTGGAGAATTTGTTATAAGTGGCAGAGCATAATAAGCAAAAGGAAAGACTTTATAAGCCGTTTGTCCATCTGCAGAAGTAACAGTAAGATGTAGGCTTTGATGCTGCCATCCGTTCGATTCATGATTTACAGCTGTTCCAGAAATCTGATGTGTTGTATTATTAAAATCTGCTTCACCCGAAAGAGGTCTTGAGTCATCTCTATCAACTGATACATATCCTACCCATGTAAAAGGACTAACGCCCCCAGCAATAGTAACTGTTGTAACCGGGTAAGCGACACCACTACATACACTAGGTAATGTTTGGTCATTTATTACCAGTATGTCAGCAATATAAATATCGTGTGTAGTTGTGCTCATTTATGATACCGTTTCAGTTACTGTGTAAGTTCCACTAGTAGAATAGGTATGAGTAGGATTTTGTTCCGAAGAAGTACCACCATCACCAAAATCCCAAGCCCAAGTAGAAGGACTACCAGTAGACTCGTCTGTAAAATTAACTGCTTGCCCTGTTATTTGTGCATCGTTTGAAGATAACCCTTTGTCTGCTGTAAATGCCGCCGCTGGAGGAGGAGCAATTACATGAACATCATGAGTAATAGTGTCTGTAAAAGTTCCAGATCCTATGATAGTAGAACTTGTAAAAGTAACAGTATAGGTTCCTATAGCAGCATAAGAATGTGTAGGACTTGCACTTGTAGAAGTATTACCATCTCCAAAATCCCATAACTGGGTACTGCCACCGCTGGTCTTTGTAAAAGATACATTACCGGGGCCTATTTTAGGTTCTGGTGACCAAGTAAAAGCAGAAACAACAGGATCTATAAATATAGAATAAGCTCCTAGGCTAGTACGTAAATAAGTAGGGGAAGGGCCCTGCCTACTAACGCGTCCAGAAACAACAGTACTGGTATTAAAAATTTCCATTACAACAGAATGATCACTGTTTGGAAAAGTTATTGTAGGGCTAGAATTATTTATATTTCCACCATCCCATTCCCATCCAGCCACTGGACCAGAAGAAGTATCCGTAAAAGCTACAGAACCTCCAGTAACAACATAAGAATAAGAAGGAACAGCAGGAGAAGTCATTGCTCCCCAATCCGCCGCATCAATACGACGGCTAATAGTCCCAACAACTCCATCAGAACTATAAACGATTAAAGTTACGGAATAAACGCGTGGAAAGCCAGACCCTCCCCCATCCAGAAGAAAAGTAGTGCTTTGTGTACTGTTTATATGATCATTAACGCCGCTGCCATCAAGGTAACACAGGTACCAGTCCCATCTAATAGGAGTAAATCCACTAGAAGTGTCAGTAAATGTTACTGAAAAGCCACTTACAGTAAAATCAAAAGAAACATTCACACTCATAATTATCTCTTTGTCGTATAGATAAAAGGCATGTCATTCTTAACCCTTGCTGTAATTCTTTGACCCCTGGTAAACGGAGTAGTAACCCCTGTTGTTGGGTCATACTGTGTCCACTTCCAGTATCCAGTTCTGCTGTTAAACCAGAAACGGAACTCACCATCATCATCTTTGCCTGGGTAAAGCTCTACATCAGAACCAAACAATAATTTACCAGAATAACCAAGCGGAAGTTTTGGGTCGTTGTAACGTTTTATATCCAAGGTAAAAGGCGAGGAAATACGAAGTTGATCGCTTGAACTATTTGTAAATAGTGAAGCATCATTAAACTCAAGAAGAATAGTATCTCCATGTTGAGGAACCATGTTATTATAAAAATGAATGCTTTGTCTATTAAGTACATAATCAACATCTGGTTGTTGTAATAATCCATTTTTATAAACATTTATTGCTGTCCCTTTACTTGGTGTAGCAAAAGTAAAATCTGGGTTATTTCCAGTTGCCTGCCCTTCAGGAACTACTATTGAAGTATAGGTTGTAAAACCAAAAGCAACCTCATAATCAACCAAAATTATATCATCAGTAGAAGGAACAAAAGTATTAAAAGTAATAACATTTTGAAAAAGGGAATAGTCTGGGTGATTAGACAAAGGATTTAATCTTATTCCGTTATAAAATATTTGAACTGTTTTTGGGTTTGGTAACATTGTCAAAGAAAAGGTTACATTGGTACCATTTATAGCCCCAGTAGGAACTTCTCCTACAATGAAGTTACTAATAATATAATTTAACAATCCTACCAAATCGTCCGAAGGAGAAGGAGGAACGGAAAATACAATCAATGATTTTTCATAGTCCAGAAAATAATCTCCACTACCTTGATATAACTCTTTCAAACGAGCACCATTTTTGAATAGCCTAAGTTTAACAGGATGATCTGTCAAAGGACGAGCAAAATAAGTATTAACTCCATTTTTAAGACCTTGAACATTAAAGTAATTAATAATAGGTTTCGTACTCAAAGTACTTGCTGTCAAACTATAGTCTTTGAATTGTTGTGATTGGTTCAGGTAATTAACAACTAAACTCAATAAAACTGGAGTAGAATAAAATGCTACCAATAAAGTATCACCATCAACAGGAGCTGCCCAAGGAGTAAATACAATAAGATTACCATTTTTTATAGTGTAATCGTTGAATAACCCTTCCTGTTGTAGGAGTCCATTTACAAAAACATGAGGGTTACCCAACATATTTGGGGTAGCAAATAAAAAGTCACCAGAAATAGGAACTGGGATTTGAATATTTACAAATTGGTTAGACGAGGTTGAAGGTTGATAGTCAGCCATTAGTAAAGTATTTACTGCTGGTATTTGAGTAAAAGTAATTGTCTGACCAGATACAGAATAATCTGTTCCTTGAATCAAATGAATACCATTTTCATAAATCTCTATTGTTGTTAATCTTGGTAGCGTTCCCAAAGTAAAAACATTATTTACCCCATCAACAACTCCACTAAGAAGTTCTTCCAATATATAATTTTTAGCTTCATACTGGAAAAGCACAGTTAATTTATCTCCTGGATCTGGGGTGCCTTTAAGAAAAGTAGCAGTTCCTATTTTAGTACCACCATCAATAATATACCTATAATCAAATTTTTCTAAAAGTCTGACTCCGTTCTTGAATAATTTTATTCCAAGATTGTCATCTGGTAAGAAAAACAAAAAGGTGTTGTTAGTTCCGTCCTGAACTCCGACAAGATTTGAAGTGTCTATTGGTTGAATACCACTCAAAGGAATATCAATCTGTGAATTATCAACAATCAAAGATAAACTATAATTTTTCAAATTTTCAGATACAGGGAAAGGAGCATTTATTCCTCTAACCTCATTAGCAAACACTTCTCCAAGGACACCACCAGAGGTTCCTACATGTGTACCGTCTATATAAACATAAACATGGTTAGAACTATTAAGTAAAGGGATACCCGCAGTTCCAGCTATATTTGGTATAGCACTATTAAGACTTGTTACAGGCTGTAAGTTTCCAAACCAATAGGAGATCCTTCCCATTAGGGAAGACTCTCCTTCATAAGGGGGACGTAGAATACCGTTATCACCAAATATACCTAATTCAATTGGTGTTGGTGTCCCTCCAATAGCATAAGGAACAGACCTCGCAGAAACCTGTTTTAGAGGGGCTTTTGCTTTAAAGGTAATTGTCTGATTGTATTGGAATGCTGGCAGAGCATCAAAGAAAGAGTTGCCTGTTGTCCACTTTCCACGAATATCACTAACTATGGCTGTTTTGGTGTTATTAAAACTTCCATCTGGATTTAGAACAGGAGGGTTGATTAAAAATCCATTAATATAAATATAGATAAAAGCATTGGGTTCTGGAATTATATTACCCTTGGAATCTGTGCTACCAATAAAACCTTGGACACCATTTTTACCAGGAGTAATAGTCTCAATATATGGTGTAGGAGTAGCAGTTAGTGCTCTATTATCAATAAAGGTAGCACTGCCTCTACCCTTTATTGCAGGGTTCTGAAGTGTGGGCGCTAAAAACTTATTGACATTGGTAGCCATATTATTCCATTATTCCAAACTTGAGTAAGTCGTAAAATCGGTTTCAGGGTTTGGATGACCAAAATAACCGCCCTGTGGAGAAGGTTCATCTGTCATTGCAGTATAACTAATACTTATATGCTGTAAGTTAGGTCCAGGAAAATAATTAAAAGAACCAACAAGAATATCAGACTGTGAATCTGGATTTACAACAGTAATATCATTTTGACCAATATTGTAAGAAACTGGAGTAAGCCCTTGTAAGTATGGGGCAAGAACTGTTGTAGGAAGTGTAGGCGTAACTGACGTAGTATTATCAGCAAAAGTAGGCAACTTCCATTTTTCTAATACAAGATCCAATGGAGGATTTGGAGCAGTATCAGGAGGAAGATTTGGGGGAGTTGTATAAAGACGAGTTACTTTTGCCCACGAAACTCCATCTACTGCATTAGCAAGAGACAGTATAGATGATATTCTAACATCCTGTCCAAAAACTACGTTACTAATATTATAGTAATTCAAGATATTAAATCTAACCTGATCTAATACAATGTTAGGGTCATATTGTGTTGTATCAACACCGACATCAAGATTGACAAAAATATCAACGAACTGTGGATCAACAAAAACTAACCTTGAACTAATAGGCATTTTTTTTGTTAACAATGTTCTTATTTGATTATCTCTCAAACTTCTATAACTTGCTCTTGAAGCTGGATTGAAATACATATCAGCAAAGGCTTCACTGAAGAAGCAAACTCTTACCAGATTTAAGAGCCTATAATCTGGGTTCTGCTCTTCGTTCTCTCCCCATGCAACAGCCTTTGTTACACTTGGAATTGACTCCATAAGAGCTTCATAATCACCCCTGCTTATGGCACGGTTAAGACCGAATAGAAGTCCCAAGGCTGTTGTCTTGGCTTCCTCGATGTTCTCTACATCAGAACCTCCAGCAGTAGCCTCACTATTAATTACGGATAGATTTACCTTGTTTCCTTTACTATCCTGGACAAGTGGAACACCAGAAGAAATACGGCTGATAGCATTTTGACCTACGTTACCATTGGCACCGTCTGTTTGAATAAAAGAGGCATATATAATAGCGTTTTGGGCAGGTATATATCCAAACTGCCCGTCTCCAAATACAATATATACCCTGGCATACTCATCAATCTGAACCTTATAGTTAGTATCAGCTGATTCAGAACTATAGAAACTATCTACAAGTGCCCATGTTTCAGTAGTAACAGTATTTGTTGGATCTTCATCTACAGTAATTCGAACCGTTGTTTTATCAACATTACTAGTATTTATTAGAAATTTTTGTGTTGGTGTTCCATCTGAAATAAAAGTAGTTGTATTATTTGTCCCTTGGAAAATTGGAACTGTTTTTGAATCCATAGGACCAACTAATGACACAGATTCTGTTGTTGAAAAAGTTAGAGCACCGGCATCTCCTTGTGCTGTACATTGAGTTCCTTGCTGTACAGTAACAGGATAATTAGGATTTTCAGAAGGGGAGACTTGAATAGTTACTGTTCCTTGTGAAGCAGAAACTCCGCGCATTTCATAACCAATAAGTCTTAACAATCTAATTACATCAACCCTTTGGCGTGCTCTATCTAAATCAAGTTCCTGTCCTTGCATGTCTATGTAGAACAAAAGATTATCTACAGCAGAGAAGAAGGTTTCCAACATAGCAATACCAGGGTCTGATTCATTAAGATTAGACCACTTCCCTTTGGTTATTAAGGGAAGTTTGGCAAGAAGTTCCTCACGAAGAGTGAGGAAATCCTTAGACAGATAGTTAGTTTTCTGCAGCGGAAAGGGCGTAGATGAAGTTGCCATATTATTATCTCATGCTTTGGCTTGTAAGGTTAAAATTAGAAGAGCCTTGAATTACCTGACTATAAGGCATAGCACCCTTCACGAATGGGTATACGTAAGAACCTGGTTGATTGGTAGCCTTAATAATATAATTTATGGTTATATTTATTTGATTAGGAGGAACTCCTGTTCTATCATCTTCTGTAGCAAGCTTAACAGATGTAATAGTAATTCTTGGCTCCCATCTTTGTACCGAAGTAACAACAGCATAATAAAGCAAACTTTTTAGAATAGTGTCGTTTGGTTCAAAAATAAGGTCTCTAACGTTACTACCAAACTCATTGTTATTTACTCTTGAACCCAAAGGAGTATCAAGTATCATTCTAATAGATTCAAAAATGACATCAGAACCAGTTGCTAAGGTTAGTAATTGAGTATTTTTGATGTTAGCAAAAGTAACTGGAAAGTTTATTCCAACGCCTATCACAGCATCAACTATTGAGTTACCTGTAGTTCTTGCCATGTTATGCCCCTATAAGAACAGAGGTAGCCCCATTAATCATTGTGGCACCACAAGACGTTGTGCAACCATCATAAGCAACCGCTAGCCCTTCTGCCTTGACAGTTGAGGACCCTTGAGTAATTGTTGTTGTACCATGTATGGGACAAGATATTACATCTGTTTTTCTCAATTTGAGGCTTCCTTTTGCTTTTTCTTTAGTAGCACTGGTAACAGGTGTTCCCTCATGAGTAGTGCTACTTAACATTGTTGAACAAGGCATAGACATTAAGCTAAGTTCTCCGTAATAGAATTGGCAATAAGAACAATAGAGCTTGGTGTAACAGTTATACTTGAACCGCCGACGGTGATAACAACATCCGCGTCTCCTGTATATTGAATTGCATTAGGAGAATCAAATACTATATTGTTTCCTGTTTTCATATTGACATCATTATCAGCCTGGAAACCAACGGTACCAGTAGAAGCAAGGTAAGCAGTAGGCGATGAAGTAGCTTCATCTCCAGAAAAGTTTAGAGTAGCCCCCTGTGACCCTCCACCTAAAGCCGAGCTTAGCCCAGAAAGACTTACTGTTCCTATCTTACTAAAAAATGCTCCCAAGAAAGAATCTGTTAGAGTAGCAGCATTAGCAGTAGAAGCACCAAGATCCATAAAACTTTTGTCCAGTGAGGTGCTTCCATTAACAGAAGAACCTCTCAATCTCATACTGGAAACCTTTGATAAGGATAGACTACCAAGAACGGTTCTTATTTGGTCACTATGACTACCAACCCCCGTGGTATTACCGGAGGTTTCTGATAAAGTATTTTTGGTTATACAATTAGTAGTAATTACGCTCCCATTCCAGGAAACACCTTGTTCTTCAATTTGGTAATTAGTAGCATCCAAAGCAACACCAGCATTTACAGAAAGAGGACCAACAATAACCGCTTTGTAGGTTCCCAGATTTTCCGAAGAGGATAGTTTGATACCGGTAGTTCCTGTAATAGTGGCACCACCAATACCGCTGTTATCTAATAATAGGTCTGCTCCGAGAATGCTAAGTCCCGCAGCGCTTCCTGAAATAGTCTTTACGTCTTTGAGTTCAATACGAGCATGTTTTCCTGGATTATCTATTCCATTACCTTGCGAAGCAGAAATAGTATCTACATTTGAAATATTTGTTCGGCATCCTTCCCCAACAGATACTCCACTTGTACTGCCCTTTACTATAGTATTGTTACCTTTAAAAATCAAAGTAGAGTAATCATCTAAAAATATACCTTGTTCGGGTCCTGAAACATTTCCAATATTTCTACCAATAACAGAAGACTGAGTTGTTGCTTTTATACCAGCACCAGCCCCTCCTTGACTTTTAATAGTATCAACATTTAGTAAAGAAGCTTTAGACTTCTGTAAAAGGATACCGCTGTCACCAAAACCGGAAATTGTTTTAACATTGGTTAAGGTTAAGTAAGAAGAGTTCTTTCCTGTAATAGTTTCGCCTGCATAACCGCTGGTAATATTAGTTATATTGGTTCCTTTAAAAGCAGAACCATCTAATGATATTGCTCCAGCTGCATCAGATTTTATGGAGCTAAGATTTACCATAAACAAGGTTGAATTTACAGCTTGTATTGCTATATTGCTTGTAGATTCAATAGAAGCATCAGAACCGCCAAATCTAATGTTTGTTTGAGTTAGATTCAATGCAATACCTTTTGCTTTTAGAGATTTAGCAGTATTGAAAAATATTACGCTATCGGTCGCTGTGAACATATCTTTTGTAGAATTAGAACTAAAAGTAGGAACATTTGAAAACTCAATAAAAGAACCAGTAAGATTACCAATTTTATCTTTGTTTGAAGTTAAACTATCTACATTTCTAACAATAACTCTGCTTGAGTCTAACTGAAATATTACACCATCTGCTACCAAAGAAGGAAAGTTGTAAAGTTCAACTCTTGAACCATTTGTGCAGTTGAATAACGGGTTACTGTTGGTAGTGATAGGAGGGATTACTGGATGACTGAGAACCACTACGGAAGTGCCATCCACCAAAGCCAGCCCACCACCAGCATCACCAGTGTGGTCAATATTGGAAGCATTTATGATTTTTATTATAGAATTAGAAGTAACCTTCCAAAAATAGTCCCCCCAAGAAGACCAATAATCTTTTGAAGAATCTACTCTAGAATTGTCTGTTGCTATAATGGCTATCTTACTATTTATTCCTTTCCAAGTATTACCAATACTTTTCATATAAGAAGAGTTATTAAGAGTAACAGTTGCTCCAATTTGACAATTGCCAATAAACTCTACCTTGGAATTAGTAAAGGTTACAGGAGCATTCCATTTAGTTACTCCTTCAACAATAACAGCAGAATTAGTTATATTGAAATTTCCTTGTCCTGTTACTAAAGAACCACCAAATATATACAGAATACTGGAGTTACTAACACTCAAAGATTGTAAATTACAGTTAATTAGTCTTACATTTGTATAAGGAGGAATGGTACAATTTCCTGTTTTATCTTTGATAATGAACGTAGTCATTCTCCCACCAGCAGGACTAATCTGGTAAGCAATCTCCGCTTGTAAGGTATCACGCGAAGGACTATTTTGGGAAGATGTATCGCTCATTGATTAAGGCATTACTGCTCTTTAAGTATTATTGAAGATGCTGGTATTTCTACGTTACCTATGAATACTCTAGGTTTAATAGCACCGCGCTGAAAGAAGTTACTACCAATTACATAAACAGTTTGGCCTCCCGAAGTAGGACCAGTATTAGGAACAACTGATGTAATGATTGGTGGGGGCCTATACATATAACCATTAGGTCCAAGAGCCCATGTACCCGTACCAGAAGCATTGGTAACAGAAATAGTAGCTCCTACAGCAACAGAACCATCTCCAAAAGTAAAACCAGGAGGGGTAGTAATAATTACTGTTTGTGGCGAAGAACCTAAACTAACATTTGATGGGTCAAAAGAAGCAGCAACAGGAATATTATTTGCTGAAATAAACTGAATAGCAGAAATACCTTGGAAGTTACTACCGCTTAATGTAACGGTTTGACCTCCTGCAAATGGACCATCCTGCTTATCAATGTTTGTAATATTAGGAAACGAAAGAACTTGGTAAAGGAAACTACTTTTAACTCCATTACCCCCGTCAGGGTTTCTTACTGAAACTGTAACAGCTTCTGCAGCATGAGGAGGAGTTGTAGCAATAATAGAAGTGCCGCTTACGAATTGAACAGCTGTAGCTGTAGTAGCACCAAACTGAACGGTACAACCATTCACGAAACCAGTACCTGTTATTGTTACAGGTATTCCACCTGTTATAGGACCGGCAGCAGGATTCAAAGAATCTACAGTTACTACAGAGATTGCTGGGTCAAGATGTAATGAAAAAAGAGCTGTTGCTGTTAAAGGAGTTACAGAAGTAGAGTCCGTAACCAAAACGGAAAAACTAAAGTCTGATGGGGCAGAATTACCTGTTGTAGGAGTTCCATTAAGATTACCATCAGTACCTAAATTAAGACCAAGAGGAATAGCGCCAGAAGTTCTGGTAAACGTATATGGAAGTACCCCACCAGAAGCAACGATATGCTTTCCATAAAGAGAGTTTATGTTAGCATTTGGTAATGGAGATAGTGTTGTGATTGTTAAGACACCACCAATTACTAGAATTTGTATTGCCTTATCTTTTATATTACCAACAGAATCTGTTACCCTAAAAGTTGGAGTAGAGGAGGTTGCTAAAGCATCAACAGTACCAGTAAGAGTTCCATCAGAATGTAAAGTAATACCGGTAGGAGGCTGGACATTCGTACCTGGAGCAATAGCCCAAGAATAACCAGTACCACTACCTCCTGAAGCAGATAACGCCTGTGAGTAGGAGGCAGTTCTTGTAGCGCTGGCTAGAGAGGCAGTAGTAATATCTAAATTAGTACCGTTTATATCAAATAGATTGGAAGAAGTAGAAAAAGAGCCGTCTCCCTTTACTACTTTAATTTGAGCTGTTTTTCCAGCATGTCCAGTAGTAAAGTTTGCTGCAGCTATTGTTCCACTAATGTCTCCACTATTATTAAATAGCTGACTGGATAGAGTTTGTTCTCCACCACCATCATTTCTTGTAAATCTAATTGAACAAGAAGCATCAAAGTTACTACCAAAAACATGAATAACTTTGTCAGGATCTCCAACAGTAGCAAAAGCAGGACTAAATGTTCCAACACTAAAGTCTGCTCCACCAAAGGTAAAGGCACCACTTTTTTCCGTTACCTCAATAGAACTACGAATAATACCAGCACTTACAAGACCTGCACCATAGCCCCAAGCAGGAGTTGTAGAAGTAAGTATTGTTCCACCACCAGATACTATATTACCAGTAGCACTGGCATGAAGAAAACCAGGAGTACTAGGAACTACGAAAGTAAGAATATCTCCAGTAACAAAATTAGTACCTGTTACAACTACTGAAGTTCCACCACCAATTGGTCCAAAATTAGGAGCAATAGAAGTAATCGTAGGTGTTCCACCACCAGAGGTAACAGTCAAAGCAAAGGTTTTAGAGGTCCAATATGGGGTAGCCCTAGAATCCCTGGCAGTGATTGTAAGTATGGTACTGGAAGAAATAGTTGGAGTTCCGGAAATTACGCCAGAAGAGTTTAGTACCAATGGAGAAGGTAATGACTGCCAAGTTACTCCACCAGGAGGATTATATAGAGCAGGAAGAGTACCGCCCGAAGTACTTAATGTTTGATTATAAGCAACCGTAGCTGCTCCATCTGGTAAAGAAGCAGTATTAATATAGAAATTATTAGTCGGAGGTTTAACTCCAGGAACCAAGTTAATATAAACTTGAACAGGTCTATCCGGATCTTCGTCTGGTTGATAATTTAGAACAAGTGTTTGTGGATAAGCAGTAGCTGCAGAGGTTACATTTACTGTCATAGCTCCACTATGTTGTGAAGATGGATTAAATGTTACACCGGCAGGAATTTCACCATTAGATAAATACCAAGTACCATGACTATTACAATTAGTTCCAGGCATTGAAGCAACAAAATTATTGCTATCTCCTGAATACATATTGTAACCAAGCCCACCATTTTGATGATTAGAACAAGTAACCGTTGGGTCTGATGTAGAACCAGTATAAACCGTAACTATTACTGTTTGAGAGGCTAAACCATCTTCATCAGAAGTTAGAACAAAAGGATAATCACCATTAAGATGGGAAGCTTGAACATAAGTAGTTGTAAAATTTGAAGAAAAGGGTCCATTTCCTCCTTGAGGATTCCACCCGGAAGGGGGAGAAATAGAATATGTATTAGTTGAACCTCCTGTAACAACAGCACCAATTTTTACTTTAGGTGCTGAAAAGGCTTTTCCATCTCCTGTACGAAGAGTTGCTGTAAATGGAACAAGAATAACTGTACCACTACCGGATATGGTAAGATTAAAGGGGAAAAGTTTTGAAGTAGTACCACCGGTATTAACAGTATTTACTGTTACATTGACAGATACTGCATAGGTACCAGCCAAAGAAGTTATAGTGTTTGTATGAAAAGTAAGAGTATTATTTCCAGCGCCACTAGTAGTTGTGGTTATTTCACCGGGTAACCCACTTACTGTATATTCAAACCCAACATTGTCTCCACCAATAAAAACTACAGCGTCAGTATACGAACTTCCTTTAACACCGTCAGTAAGGTGCCCTGAAGTCAAACCACTGTCTACCCAAATATCTGGAGCGACTACTAATGTATAAGTTTTTGAACCAGTTTTAGTTAGAGTACTGTCTGTTACTGAAACTGGTACTGAATAAGTACCATAAATAGTAGAAAAACCTGTTAGATTTGTAGTTGAAGTGCTTCCACCACTATAAGTAATACCAGATGGAAGACCAGATACTACCCAAGCGTAAGCATCCCCACCACCTCCACCAACAGCAGTAAGACCTACTGTATTACTTTGATTTTGTACCCAACCAGAACCTAAATTATCAGGACCAATAGTTAAGTCGCTTACTCCTGAAATTGATAAAGGAAAACTTACTGGATCACCAGGGAATAAACTTAATCCTACGGCACTATAGGGCGTTGCAATAATAGTATAGCTTCCTGCTGTATTTGGAGTACCTTGGAATGTTACATCTTTACCTGTAACAACTTTATAAGGGCCAACATCTGTACTCCCTTGGGCAAATGACATACCAGAAGGTAACCCAAAAATTCGCCAGTTACAATTAGTACCAATTCCATCTCCACCAATAACAGTAAGAGTTGTTGATGGATACGCAGTATTAATTGGACACGAAGAAGGAAGAGGTCCTCCAGTATAACTTGCACTAGGAAGAACTGTTAAAGTTACTGGAAAATCTCCTACACCAGAAGCACTATCTACTACATGCACATTAAAGGGGTAACTAATTCCTCCTGGATTAGTAACATTACCTGTAGGAACTCCACTAATAATGCTTGTATTACCAGTAGATGTTTGGGTTACTCCTGTTGGAAGAGATCCACCAACAATACTCCAAGTATAAAAACCATTACCCCCAGAAACAGTATAAGTACGACTAAAAGTATGTTCCTGGACACAATCTACAGTACCCCCAGTTGTTGCTGTAATGGACAATGTTCCGCTAGAGCTATCTACAACAAAAGTAAAAGTTGGTGCAAAGTCTGCAGCACCTGATATATTATCATGAACGTTAATTGTAATAGTAGAAGATCCAACTTCTCCTGATGTTGGAACCATGGATGATTTATTTACCAAATAAAATGTATTGCTGGTTGTTGTTAGACTGGTAACACCAGAACCTGGGGTAGGGTTAGAACTTAAACCAATAGAAGCAGGAGCACCTGTTAGTGTAAGTATATAATTACTACTACCATTCAGAATAACAAAAGCGCTGGAAACGTACTCTCCTCCTTGCTGAGCAGAAGGAGATACTGTACCAGATAATGGTAAAGTTGTTAAAGCAGATCCACCAGTTACAGACACTGTATATGTCTTAGGAGTATAGCCTGTTCCAAAATTACCTTTTGCATATATAGTATATGTACCTACTAAAGTAGGAGTACCACTAATAGTAATTGAACAGGAATTGTCTGGACTATTTGATTGAGTAACTACACCAGGGAAAACAGTACTACCATTACTCAAATATGTAGAACCACCAGATGTTGTAACAAATCCAATATCTACTTCTAATGGATTTCCATCTATGTCACTTCTGGCATAAGTAAAAGTTTGTGTAAAAGGAGTACCGACTGTTGCATATAAAGAACCAATTGGTGTCCAACTAGGGGGTAGTAGTGTTCCTGCCATGATTAACTCCGTTTATAGTGAAGGGGAAACTATAGTAGCGATTGGTGATTTACCATTGTCTCTGGTAGATTCCACTTCACCTACAAATAATCCGTTTTCAAACCCAATGATTGTTTTATCGACTGTAAGATTTCCTAAAATTTCAACATCCCCCGCGAGAACAATATTTTCTGAAGAAATAGTTGTCATCAAAGGAGAATAAATTTCCATAACACCAAGGTTACCATCTATGGATAATTTTGCTACAAGAGCACCCATAGAAGTAATCTCCATATTTATTATTTTATGCCCACCGGAGAGTTCCAGAATACAATTTGAAACTCCTGGGGTTTCCTTGTTTCCACCAACAGAGGGAGCTTTAACCAATCCTTGTTTGGATGAAATTAGAATACTATTAGCATTATCTTTGGTATGGAGAGTAACACTCTGACCACCAAGGTCTGCTAATACTACACTACCTTCATTTACCGGAGTGGATTCAAGTGGTAACCCATCACCATGTAAAGCATTTCTGAGACCTCTTTGTGCTTGGTTACCTTCGTTACCTGGATATACTGCTCCCGAAGGAACCCTTACCTTGACTGACCCTTCCATAAAAAGACCTTGCCCAGCCCTATCTACAATGTTGGTATGTTCTACTTCGTCTCTATCTTCTATGTCTATAACCGCCCCCTTAGGAGATTTGAAGGGCACGTAGCGCTCTGGGGCGCTGTTAGACTGTAATAGGAACTCTTTGGGACTGTCAGCGCCTGGTGGAGCAATCCAAGGCTGGTCTGGGGAAGGGGACATGCTGATTTTACCGACAGGAAGATTTAGTTTAGAGTTTCTTCCCATAGGGGTAAAGTCAGAAGGATTACCGTCCCATGCTCCTATAACTATAGGATAGTCTTTTATTCCTCCTTCAAACATAATAAAAACTGTGGTACCTACCGGAGGTATCATTTTGGACCCAAAATCATGCCCCCCACCAAAAGGAGCAGTAACATAAGCCCAAGGAAGCCCTTCTGTAGAAACCTGTGCTGGCAACCCATGAATAGAAGGAACTCGTACTTTAATTCTTCCTACCTGCATTGGGTCATTTATATACTCTACATATCCACGGTAAGCACCAGGAAAAGTAACAGTATGCTCTGTAGCTTTTTTAATACCTTCTGATAAGAAGTCTGACATATTAGCTCTGTGTAGACGGAACAGTATCCGGCGCTACATTTCCTCTACCATCGGTAATTAGACCCAAAGTAGTAATAAATTTTCCTGCACTTATGTGGTCATGGATTCTTATTATTCTAAAAAATCCTGATATCCAATGAACGTTGTCTGTTGTAGCTTCTGTATTATCTCCTTGTGGTTTAAATATAAAGACTGCTATTTTTTGAAGTAAATGAAAATTAGGCGTCCCAAAAATTGTTAGATTAGCATCAGCAGCGCCCAAATGGTTATTTGAAAATGCGGCTTGAGTAATTGCTGTGTTTTGGTCTGCGCTTCTTGCAGAGGTGCGTAATATCCTAAAACTTTTTATTGTATCATTATTACCAAATTTAGGAGGTACAAAATCAGTACAAGGAATTACAACACCCCCAGATTTATTATCATAACATTGGGGAGTATTAGTTGAAGTAACCGTAGCAACACTACATACCTTATTTTCCGCATCAATAATTGGAGCAACTAATCCGCCACCACCCAGAAGTTGTGACAAAGACATCATCCAATTAGGATTAAAACTAATCAAAGCACTATTTTTATTTCTAAATTGCGTAAAACCAGGAATGGTTTTAGTTTTAGTAGAAGAACCAGAAGTTTGAGGCACAGCAGGATTGTCTGTATCCAAAATATTTGTAGAAGGCTCTGGACCAGCAGGAGTTTTAGGTTCATAAAAAACAGTATGAAAATGAAACTCGGGTTTACCGGTAGGAGGAGTAATAATACAAAAATGATATCCACCCTGATTTTTTTCATTTACAGCATGTTCTTCCAAATCATGAATGATCGTACCAAGGTGTGTTTGAGAAGACATGTTGATTATTTTATTAATTACATCCGTAGTATCTATACCATCTCTGGATGTGATTGGTCTGGTTGGCTCAATGATTGGCTCCATACCAAGATTTTCTGCTATTTTCTTAGCGATGTCACTAATTTTTTCTTTATTAACACCAAGAGCATCAAATGTTTTGGTAAAGTTTAGTTTGTAACCAAGAGTAAAACCAGATATAACTATTGTAACCCCTTCCATACTGAAAGTAAGATTATACCCAATGGCTAGAGCTTCAAGCCAGGGGGACATAGTACCAGCACCACCATCCGTATATCCATATTGGTACTTAAAATACCCTCTATTTGCAACAAGCTTCTTTTCTATTCTGTCCCACTGTGGATCAAACAAAGTAATATGAAATTTTCCAATTCCATCAATCATTCTGTCATAGTCCATATTTAAAAAGTTATTAGGTCTAATCTCTAAATAGTCTCCTTCTGGAGCGTCGTTATTATAGACAGGAACAACTTGAGTATTGGTAGTGGTAGTATAGCTGTCATAGCTACCGAAAGAAACGCCAGGAGCTGTAGAGGCAAGAACACCAGATCCTGGTGCTTGTTGAGTCGCCTGAGGGGTGAAGAAGCCAGTTCCTTGTGGAGCAAGGACACCAGATCCTGGAGCTTGAGTTGTTTCTTTATATTCTTCCTCTTGTATATATGAAGGAAACTGTAATACCATTCTAGCAAGAAATGGTTGAGTTGTTGGGTAATAGTCTGAATTTATAGTAACCTCATCTACATCAGTATTAAATCTGGCTACGTCAGCAGATAAGGTAGTATCAGTTGCCTCTGCTTCAGTTACTGGAGCATCTATTGGTGGCACAGAAGTATTTAAAGAAGCAGCTCCTCCATGAGAAGATTGTACCCATTTTGTTGCTTCACCTTTAGTAGGAGTTCCTTGGTAACCTCCTGGTATTAGTTTAGCATCTCCAGGCCCAGTAGGTGCAGAAATAGTTCCACTACCTGATAGTGACCTATTAGGAAGACCATAATCTCCCGTAGAACTTGGTGGTGCTGTAGGCATTAGAATGTCAACGCTGCTGTAATAGTGGTAATATCTGGAATGCGAAGTAGTCTTCCAGGGTAAAGTCCAGTTGTTTTATCATAAGGGTTATCAATACCATTTACATAACAAATCAACCACCCAAGCAGGGGAGTAGTATAGTAGTTGTATGAAATAATATCAGGTCTATAAGCATTTCCTGTTGAAACCACTACAGATTTATCAGAAGATTTATATGGAATATAAGGAGGCTTCCATGAACCAATAAACTTTTTTCCTGTATCAGGGTCTTGATAAACAGGATGGTTATTAAACCTACAATATGAACTAATAATTGCAGGTTGTTTAGATAAAGGACGAAGTTCTTTTGTCATAGTTAATCCTGATATCCTGGTGGAATAGCCCCTACACCTTGGTCACCACCAGGGCCACTAACACCGACAGAGCCTCCCACTCCCGAAGGATTTGTATCTTCTGGTGCAGCCCCGAACTCCTCTGCAGAAGCAGTTAAACCTTGACGAGTCTCTGATTGAGATATAGGGATGTTTAATGATTCTTCAAAAGTAAAATCAACAGTAGCATGATGTGCTAAAACCTCAGGGTCTAAGTCCCAAGGAGAAGCCCCAGAGTAAGATACATTTACTGATTTACATACTCCTAAAAATCCCAAACTTTTTCCTATTTGAACAATACAGCGGGGAGGAGGCTTAATAATAAAGCCATCATAGTCTGGAACAACTAAAGAACGACAAAGGTCAATTTTTTGTGTAAGAGCGGCAGTATCTAAATTATCCATTCCTGCTTCTGGATAAACGAAGAATTGTAGTGTAAAGCTAATCATTCTCGCTCCAGAATGAGAATAGTTTTTGACAGGAGAAGAACGACCAACAATTGCTATATCATTATATACAGCTACCTTACTATCCCTTATTGTATCGGGCATAAACTGAAAAGGAATAATATCCTGTTGCACAGCACCAGGGCCTCTTTTAAGAACGAGAATAAAAGAACTAAATGCTGGGTTGTTTAGAACTGTAGGCATTATCCAGGTGCTCCAAAATTACCAAGTGCTTGGTTAATTAAAGGACTGGCTGAAGGATTGCTAGTAATAGAAGCACTACCATTACTTAATAGGTCTCTTATCTGTGCTAGTAATGAAATAGCGTTTTCATCATGAACTTTGGTTAGACCAGTGCCTCCCATTACATCAGCAACATATTGTTTTGTACTAGAAGGTATTTTACCAGCATCAACATTTTTATCACCCGTGTTATAAGCTGCTACAGCCTTAGGAAGATCATTAGGATATCTATCAACTTCTGTTTTAAATAGCTTAACTGCACCAGCCAAATTTTGTTTAACATCAGTAGGGTCAATAACTCCAAATTTCTTTACATTAGCAGGCATTAATTGCCCTACACCGATTTCTCCACTAGTTCCTTTTTTAACATCTTGTCTAAAACCGGATTCTTTATTAATTATACCAAAAAAGACTTCTTCTTGTTCAGAAGTTAATCCAGCCTGCTTAGCAGCAGTTCGGGTCATACCTTGAACATCTGCTACAGAGAGAACTGTTTTTTTACTACTAGGAGCCAAAACAGCCACACCAGCATGGGACGAAGCATAGCCAGTAGGTGATATGGCTGTATGACCAGAAGCAAATTGGTTACCAATACTACCTTTGTTTCCAAGTGTTTGTCCCGAATCCTGAAGACCACGAGCTATAGTGTCATTTTTCCGTAATTCAGAATCAGAATCTCCGTGTTCTGCTTCCCATTTCCTTTTAGCAGCCCAAGGACCAAAACCATATTTAAGAAAATCTCCAAATTCGTTTTTTGTTTTTTCCGAAAGATGCTTGTTTATAAGAGTTCCAACTGCATAACCAACTCCCGCAGCTAGTAATACTCCACCAACTATAGCAGCAATAGAAGCAGTCCCCGCTACAAGGAGTCCACTAGAACCAAAAAGCATTTCTGCGGCAGCACCTTTAGATACTACTCCAGCAGCTAGCTCTGCAGCTCCTCCAACCGCTCCTTTAGTTACAAACGCCTTAGCCAATAAACCAAAACCCAATGTAATAGCAGTAGGAATTGCAGCTAATGCCCCAGCGGCTAGTAAAAATCCTTGCATCCCGCCACCAAGAAGAGTTATAAGGGTATCAAGCTTGTCGCCTAAACCTTTTATAAGTGCGGGTGCGTTGGCTGTCATAGCTCCTTTTATTGCTTGAAGTTCAGGCCAAAATTTGTCTTCTGCCATTCCTTTCAATCCAACAATAGCATTATTTGCTGTTTGAGCAGCAGTAACCCAAGGACTTTTATCTGGGTCTTTTAGAGTATCTAAAATGTTACCAAGGATACTTGTTACATCCTTGCCCTTTCCTCCAGGCTCCTCCATTGGGCCACCCATAGCTAAACGCTGCGTCTGTTCATTCGTGGTATTCATACCATAAGCACTGGTCATCGACTGTAGCATCATCGGAGCAGCATTGCCCATGCCCTTAGTCATATCAACGAAAATTTTAGCCTGTCTCTGGAATGCTTTTAACTGTCCTATTGGGTCATCTTTCTTAAAGCCCAATATCAAACTTGTTATTAGCCCTTGTTCAGAACCAGAGGCAATTGCATTCATTTTACTCATCATATCCGAAGCATCCAGCCCAACCTGGCTAAGCGCAGCACCAACAGATAAACTATTAGTAACAAATTGTTTTCCTGCTTCGCCACTTAGACCATAAGCTTTTGCAAGTCCGGTAACCTGTTTAGTAAGACTGTAGAATTGAGTATCTGTCATATTAGCAGACTTAGAAATATTAGCCATAGTTGTTACAAAAGGAGTCATTTCCTCTTCTTTAAATGACACTCCTATGGTTTTATGTAAATCAACCATAGCTGCTGAAGCTTGATCGGCAGTTCCACCAATCGTCTTCATTGCCATGCCAGCACCTTGGGCAAAACCTTTTATGTTTTCTTTACTTTTTGCACCAAACTTTTCAAAAGCAGTTGTTCCAGCAGCAAAACTATACTCAACTTTGTTTAAGTCATCTTCTGATAAACCAAAACCACCCTCACCGGCCTTGAAAAAATCTGCTTTTCTAAACTCTAAAGCAATATTTTTATAGTTATTTAACTGGCCCCCTACCTGGGTTATTTTTTTGTTTAGGCTTCCTATATAGTTATCAAAATCTGCAACAGGTTTTAGGGCAGCAGTTACTAAACCAATAGCACCTACAGCTGTTTTACCAATTCCAGACAAAATATTACTAAAAGAAAAAACACTATTTTTGGCTGCTTCTGTTTCTTCAATAGCAGTTTTCATGGACTTGGTCATGGTACGACCAAGCTCATCAAAATTTTTGCCTGTAGCTATAGCTGCATTATCTACGCCTTGTAGACTTTTATTAACTTCTTGGGTACCTCTGATTTCGGTATCCCAAATAATTTTAATGCCCGAATCTTCCATTTATTTTCCTGTGTTAGCTTTAGCTTCTTCTTCTGCTTGTCTTAGTAACTCAACTAATCTATCATGGTACCAATTCATTTCGTATAAAGGCATTGTGTCTACATCGGCCCAGCTAAATCTACCTACCTTGATCAGGTACAGCTGTCTATCCATTAGTGATTTCTTCTGCTCCGTAGTCAGGACGAAAGAATTCTGCCGTCATCGGCAATTCTGTTTGAATCTCCTTTGTACACGATACACAAGGTTTCTTGATCGTGGTAATGGCACCCGGAGTTTTCTTATCATAAGCGTGTTTAAGAACAGCACTGTCTTTGGCAGGTAACCTGGATACAAATTCCTGGGCAACCAACATATTAAGACTCTTGTCATTTACAGAAACAATTTGTTTGGCAAGACGATATAGGTAAGAAGGTTCTCCCTCACCAGCGTAGCCCTTTGAGGTAGTAATTTCTGAGTTACGTTTGATATCCTTGAGATCCTTACCTCTTAGAAGTCTGAAACCCACTACAATTCCTGAAGGAAGTTTAACTTTAAAAGGTTCATGGTCAGTTGGTTCTGAATACTGAACTGTCAAATCTCCAGGAAGTTTAACCTCATATTTGCCCTTTGTTTCACAATAAGGACAAGTTAGCTCAATGTTATAGATTTCACCATAGCTATTTGCACGCAAAACCAGCAACAGATAGAACCTATCTGTTACTAAAAGTTCGTCTGGTGTGATGGGGCTTTTGATACAGCGTGACAGGAGAGAGTCAATGACTTCCTCGATATTACTGCCGCGCATACCTGCTACAAGCTTTTCTTCACGCGCACTCATAGGGGCAAGTTCAATCTTGCCTTCTTTGAGTTGGTCTGGTCTATAGAAGTTCCCTCTTGAGGGAAGATCTGCCAAAGCTGTAACTGGTTTTGGAAGTAAGGCAGCTAAGTCTTCTAGCTGTAGTTGATTGGATTCTGGTTTGGACATAATAACTCCTTTAATTCATAGGATACACAAAGCCTTGTGTTGAGCGAATTAAAAGAGATTCTCTACGATTAAATATACAAGGCTTATTATACAGATTGATTTACTTATTTTGATGTAATTTAGCACGTTTTAGTGCATGAGCAACCTTATCAGCAACATGAGAAAGAGCAGGAGTATCTCGTCTTATAGCAGGTTGAAATTCTGGATGTAAAGAAGAAACACCAGGAGCAGTTACTATATAAGGTCCTTGTTTCTTTTCTGGTTCCCATTTTGTAGATTGAGATTTAACACGTACTGCACCGGTATTAGCGCTTCTTCCATATTTACTTGCTACGGACGCACGAGCAGGAAGAGGATCACGTTCAACCGAGTGTGCATCTAATCCAGAAGCAGGATGTTGCTCTTTACCTGGAACTTCTATTTGTTTATTTCTTTCAAAAGAAGCGGGCCCTGGGCCTTCTCTATCACGTCTAAGAAAGGATTGTCTTTTTGCATCATATCTTGCTTTTCTTGTTTCTCTTCCCGTAGGATATTTATATGCAAGATCTTCTTTATTACGGGTTTCAATTCCTTTTTCTTTTGTTGCTGCTTGTGACGTTGCTAATCTATCACCTTTAGACACAACCTTATTTTGATAAGATAGTTGTGCAGGTTTATTGACAGAAGTGCCCGGCATAGGAGTAAGTTCCGGAGGTGTATTTGCCGCACGTTTAGATATTCTTGCTTGTGCATCTGCAGATATTTTTGGGTCTTCACTTTTTGAAAGATCAAATAACTCTTTACTTTGGCGTTCTGATGAGCTACCAGAAAAAGATTTTTCTTTTGCGTAATGCTTAATATCTCCAGCCGCTTCTACAAACACGCCTTCCAAAAAGGTAGAAAGATAGTTAGCAACAAAAGTTTTTATTTTATTTGACATTATAAATCCGATTAAAGGTCCATGTGATATTTATCAACCTGGAGTACAAGCGTAATCTTAACTTCACCACTATCAGCAGTGTAGTCAAGGTCACTAAAACTCATACTTGAAGGCCACATACCTTTAGCAGTAACCGAACGCTGAACTTCGCCCTTAGGATCTAAAAGCTGGATAGTTCCTTGCTTCTTATAGTCGGAAGCATAACCAATTTTACCAGTCTCCGGATCGTGGACGCTTTCCACCCAAGCGTTCAAAACAGCCAAAACCTGACGGTCAACGAAGTCACGACATACAATACTGTTACCGTCAACGCTTGCTCCACCAGCGACCTTAACGTCTTCGTTCATGTATCGTAAGTGCATAACAGCCGTACTTAATTTAGGCATCTGAACCTTTTCAATAGATAACCTGATTACCTCAGGGTCAACTATACCAGGGAGTACAAGCACCCAATTGAACACCCTCTGGGGCTCGAAGCCTCCTCCGCTCGGCGCAAGATGTCCCGCACTCATGTCGTAGGCCATAAAAATTCTCCTTATATTGCTACTTTGGCGGCTCTGCGCTCTGCCCAGTATTGTTGTTTAGAAATAGAAATTTTTTGTTTTACTTCGTCTGAAAGAGTTTTACCTGTCATTGATTTTGCTATTTTTAGTTTTGTATCTTCAGAATGTTCTTTACCCGCATGAGATTTAGATTTTTGCTTTTTTTGTTCTTCTGTATCTCGATGTCCTAAAGCAAGGTTATTTCCTTTCATACGATCAGATTCTTTCTGTTTCCATTCTTCTGTTTGTTTCCATTCTGGTCTGAATGGGCTTTTTGGATTTTGTAAATTATATTTATTATCAGTGCTATAGTAGTATTTAATTTCTATAGGAGTTAAATCAATAGTAGCATCTTCAATAATTTCTATTGGTTTAAATTCAAAATTTTCTTTACCATATTTGTTCCAAGCATTTTGAAGATGGTCATTGTCATGCTTATTATTATTTAAGGTAGACTTATGCTTACCGAAACGTTTATTTATATTTACTGACTGACCATAATAAATAGTACCAGTAATTGTATTGGTTATTGAATATATACCTCGCATAGCTCCCTTTCTAAAAATTACCAAGCGCCAGTATCTGCTGCTACACGTATCCAAGTATCAGTAGCTATACAGAAATAAGCATAAGTTGATGTTGCTCTAATTTCGCCCTGGGTGCCAGTTCCAGTATCTGAAGCAGGAGCACTATAAGAACTTATAGTGGTAACACCTGTATCACCAGCAACACCTGTTTCACCTGCAACACTTGTTTCACCTGCAACACCCTGGGTACCGGTATCACCTGGAGTACCTGTACCACCGGTTCCTCCGGTATTACCGGTATCACCCTTGACAGTACTTGCAGCACCGGTATCACCGGGAGTACCTGTATCACCATGAGTACCTGTCTCACCTTGGACACCAGTATCTCCTTGGTTGGTACCTGTGTCACCCTTGGTACCGACTCCTGTACTACCTGTTATTCCGGTGTCACCGTGAGTACCAGTATCTCCTGCTACAGTAGAAGCAGCACCAGTATCACCCTTTACAGCAGTACCAGTATCACCGGTACCTGTATCACCTTTATGACCGGTATCACCCTTGACAGTACTTGCAGTACCGGTATCACCAGCAGTACCAGTAGTACCGGTATCACCTTTGTTACCTGTAGCACCACCAGAACCGGTAGATCCAGTAGTTCCTGTATCTCCCTTCAAGCCTCGTGATCCTGTATAGCCAACGCCAGTATTACCTTTAACACCTGTACTTCCAGTCGCCCCTGTAACTCCAGTATTACCCAGAGGACCGTGACTACCTGTTACTCCAGTACTACCTCTTACTCCAGTCGATCCAGCAGTACCAGCAGCTCCAGCAGTACCGGAGTCACCTTTGACACCATGCCCGCCTGTAACTCCTGTACTACCACGAACACCAGTTGCTCCGGTTCCTGTATCGCCTTTAGCTCCAGTACCGGTGTCACCCTTGGTACCGTGACTACCTGTCGTCCCTGTGCTACCTCTTACTCCAGTATCACCATGGGTACCAGTATCTCCCTGTTCTGATGCAGTACCAGGAATACCTGTGTCACCCTTTACAGTGGAGGCAGAACCTGTGTCACCTTGAGTACCTGTATCACCTTTGACAGTACTATCAGCACCGGTATCACCTATGAAACCTATACCTGTATCACCTTGAGTACCGGTATCACCAGCAACCGTAGAAGCAGCCCCGGTGTCACCATGGGTACCAGTAATACCTGTGTCGCCCTGAAGACCTACACCGGTATCGCCTTGAATACCAACCCCAGTATCTCCCTGAACTCCGGTATCGCCCATGTTATATCCCCTTAAGTCTTGTTATCTAAATCTGATTTTTCCGTACCATAAATTCTGTCACATAGCCCAATGGTCTCAAGAAGTGAGTCTATAGGGTCTGCTTCGGTACGAAAGAAAATGATGCTGCTAGTTTCAGGCATCGAACTCATTATTTCTGCTATATTTTTATTTTGCTTTGACAAAACAATTACTGGAAGTTCTCCAATCAAAGGTAATGAATCTTTCAATGACATTTCATCATTTAAGATTAAAGCCGTTGGATTTAATAGCTCTATTTTTGTTGGTAGAGCTTCCAAAGTATTAACCTTGGCTATATTAAATCCACTCTTTTCAAGAAAAAGAATGTGTTTTCTTTTGGCCGGATTTTCTATACCCGGCACAAAATAAAGTATATTTTTACTCATTATCTTACTTAAAAGTTAGAATGAGAGTTCGTTGAAGTTTGCTGCCTGTGCAGTTAGTACGAAGTCAATTTGAATAAACTCTGCAGCCTTTGTTGGTTTGATAAAGATATAAGCATGCATTTCACTACGGTCGATTGAATCAGGCGTATTAGTTGTAGCATCACAACGAACCTGGTATTCAGTCATACCTCTACGGGACTTGACTGAAGCCATGAAAGGGTCAACCAAATTAACAAACCCAAGCCAGGTAGTAGCATCATCAGGCTGGAATAGAATATATCTAGCTGCGGTTGTAATAACCTTTTCCAAGTACAGTAACAACCTACGAACGTTGACACGGTCAAGAGCAGTAGGTGCTCTCTGTAAAGTCTTCTGACCGAACACGTTGATACCATCACGAACGAATGTCGCAATTGGATTAATGTTATTCTCGTATAGAAGGTCACGTTCTCCAGTTGTTGGATTATATTCAGCCTTCAAAGGAGTTGTCAAACGACCGCGAGTCAGACCAGCAGGAGCGATCCATGGGTCTGAAACCAAGTCTGTATAAGCATAGACATTGGCAATATGTCCAGAAGGAGGAGTGAATACTGTCTTTTTATTGATAGGATCATAAATCTGGAGCCAAGGCCAGTACAGTGCTGCGTAGGAAGAGTTGAATGCCTGGTGATCGTCAGCGAACATACCAGCACCATTTACCCAATCAACTACCTGTTGTGGTGTGTATCCAAGAGGAGGATCTACGATACACATACAATCACCACGAGTTTGGCAAATATCTATTTGTTCGTTTATTACTGCTGGATCTGAGATACCAGGAACAGAAATAAGGTTGATATCAAGTAACTCTGGGTTACGGAAGAACTGAAGTCCTGTTGTCTGAAGGTTATCAGAGAAACCAATGAAAATAGAGGGGTCATTAGTTCCAGAATCTGGAACCGTAACTCTGTCAGTTGTTGCACCAGAGTTATATGCGTCAGATCCGTTAGTCCCCCCGGTCAAAGCATATCGTGCGTTTAATCCATTTGCCAATGGGAATGATGAATTGTTATTAACATTGGTTATTGTAATACGAGGCGAAACCCCATTGATTGCATTTTCAACAAATGCTGGATTTGCAATATCATTACCTGGACTTAATGGGTTTGGAATTTGCTGGGGCTCAACTACAAGGTTACGGTAGCTCTCAACTAAGAAAGACTTTTCATAGACAAGTAGATTGAAGGAAGTTTCAACCCCACCTACAAGGTTAGCAACAATTTGAATTGATAGGTTATTAGCCCAAGTTCCCTGTGAGAAGGAGGTAATACTTAAAGTATTATCAGCAACAGTTGTGTTCTTTTTCTGGGAGGGCTGGGTACCTAAGGCACCGGTACCATTCCCAGAAGGATCTAATGTCAACCCTTGGAAAGAACTTCCAGCATGAAGAGTAATTTTGACATAATCATGTCCGCTGATAGTAACCACAGCAGAGTCTAGCCCTAATGGAAGGGCACCACTTCCATCTGATCCGAGAATAATTTGAAGTGTATCCGCATCAGGAATTCCTCCCGTCTCAAGAGTAGCAGTAACTACTATATCATTAGCAGGAGTGCCAAAATCATTTAGAACAAAAGTAAGAGTATCATTCGTTCCAGTAACTACTGTTACCGGAGCAAAACCAATAACAAAATTCTCACCGTTTATTTCACCAAAACAATCTGGTCCACAGTCATCCGAACCAGATATTCCCAATGCAAGATAATTGAAAGATGATGTTGGTTTAATACTTACTTTTAGTTGTCCACCAGAAGCAGAAGCAATTAAATTAGCATTAAAAGAACCGTCACTATTTAAGTCACCAACAATACCATCCAAAGTATACGTACTATCTGCAAAGTTATGAAGGATAGCAGAAGCGGTTTCCGCCGAAGTCCCTACTTTGAAAGTTAGGTTATTATTAGAAGTACCGGTTGAAAGTGTAGCAGGAAAAGCAGCATTAGAACCAAGAATATAAGAGACTTCCGCAGTACTACCAATTCCATATGCCGTTGGTGTAGTTGCCGTTGAGCCTATTAGAGGGAATCCGAAAACGTTAGTTGTTAAGTTTGTTCCAGATATACTTAAACTATGGTTCGCTCCAGCAATTTTTCCAGAAATTACAAGAGATCCAGTCAAACTAGTCGAAGCTACCATATAGGTTTTGAATGTAGCATTCGCATTAAGAATAGAAACAATCTCTGGTATTGATTTAACAACAGAACCGGGTGTAACATCAAATACTACAGAAAAACCAGGAGAAGCTTGATCAACCAAGAACGTTAGGGTGTTGTTTGAACTTGTAAGTGTTGCTAAGGTATTGGAACTAGGTGCTCCTGAAATCTGCGGAACACCACTATGTTGTGGAATAGTAACCTTTCCATACTTAGCTGCATAGATTGATCCTGTGATAGTTCCATCAGTATCATTAGGGTCAAACTCACTAACACGAACAAACCAAAGTTGCCTACCGGTGTGAAGATACTGTAGCCCACCATAAACAGCAGGCTGGAACTCCACAGAAGGATCAGAAGGATCACCAAACGTGCTTGAAAATTGCACGGGGTCGGTGATATACATTGGTTCATTGATAGGTCCCTTGGACGCTAGCCCAACAACACCATATGCTGTTGAAGATAGGTTAGGAATATATAAGCTCAGATCAACTTCGCGGCTGAACACACCTGGTGAGAGGAATACCGACATTTTTATTTCTCCTGACTAACTTTTGTTTCAAAAATTAGTGTTATCATTATGGTGTTCTACTTATTATGCGGCTCTTTCCATAACGAGTTATGGTTTGGAACAAAAGGTTATTTATTTAGCTATTATCCGTTTCTTTCGTTGATAGTCTACTTTCTTTTGTAGGTCCTATATAAGTCTTACCAGGAAGTTTAGGAGCAATTTTTGGAGCTACTTTTGTAGGAACAGGAACTTTCAAAAATTCTGTTGTAGATCCTGGATTGGTTTCTTCTGATATAAGCTGTAACAATTTATTCTTAACTTTTACGTTTATATCTCCCGTAACCTGAATTTCTGAAATCTCAAAAGTTTTTTGAGGAGCTAAGGTAAAAGAGGTGCTTCTTACTCCGTCTGCGGTTTTAGCAACAATAGGAAGAGAAAACCTTGTAATATTTTTATATATTCTTTTATTCATTAGGTTATACCAAATTCCTTTTCTATATCTTCCATTGTTGGAGGAGGCGTAGTCACACTGCCTGCTTTAGCACGAGGAACTGTTGCCGTTCTTCCAGCATTTGCTTTAAACCCTTGAGTAGGTTTGTTACCAGAACCCTTTTTCTTAGTAACATCATCAGGTTCTTGCTGGTTATACTTTGTAGATAAAGGCTTACTCTTGCTTGAGGGGTTCTCGCTTCCTGCAGAGCTTGTTCCAGAGCTACCCCCGGAAATTGCTCCTGTAGGACCACCAATCAAACCAGTGATACCATGGATTTCCATTACCATGTTTTCAGCAAACTTTTTGATATCTTCATGTCTCATAGGCTTCTTTTCTTTTGGAGGAACAGGATCAGTCCCCCTTTTAAATGTATGTCTTTTATTTACCTTACGGCCTTTTTGTCCAGGGTTAGCTATCTTCCTCTTGGCAGAAGCTTGTTTTTCTGCAGCATTTAGTGCTCTATCTGGAGATATTCCTTTAGCTACCAGTCTTGCTCTAATGCGTTCTATTGCTGTTGTATAGCTTTCTGCCATAGGTCTTCTCATATAAAGGGTCTAATAAACCAACCAAATTGAAAAGAATACTTGTTATTTCAACCTATTTTTATTAGCCAAGAATTGTTTTCTAGCAACGGACATCTTAAATCGTGTCTCTTCAGAAGGGTGCTTACCAAAACCAGGGTGTTTATTCCCTGTCAAAGCAATAGATACCTTCTTTCTATGCTCTTCAGAAAGTTTGTGACCAAGGGTATATTTATTACCTATCATATCTGGTCTTGGCTTGCCTATTTTTGATTCAGATATCTTTTTTCTTACTTCTAGAGAGATGTCAGAACAGTCAATAGGATTAGCAACATTAAATATTTTTAGGCCAAGTTCGGGTGCTCCATCAATATATTTCTTTTCAATAGGAGACAGTCTGATAGTTGTATCTTCTACTACTTCTATTGGTTTGAACTCAAAGGCTTCTTTACCATACTTATTCCAAGAATGTTGAAGATGTTTATTTCTTTCTTCATTTTTTCGTAAAAGATAAGCGTGGTCTGTTAGCCTTCTATTAATGTCTATGGACTGCCCGTAATAAATTGTATTGGTAACAACATTAGTTATAGAATAAATACCTCTCATTATGGGTTCCTTTGATTCAAAGGTATTGTTATAACTGGGTGTGTTTGACCACGAACAGGAAGCCATTCTGGATAGGGCGGAAGCGCAGATATATCAGGATAGGGAACAACATTAGAGGTTGGGTAGTAAAGGTTCTCCATAATAGAACCAATGGAAGGCACCATACTGGCATCTGGGATTACCCAAGCATGGAAAATAAAGGTAAATACCATTCTTATAGTACGGTCTTTGTCCTTTGGTTCATAGTCAGTAAGATTAGCAGGACCCTTGTAAAGGAGCGTAAGGGGGATTCTACGAACCCCCCACACACCCTTTAAATCAACATCCAACCATGGCTCCCTATTAGTAAATAACAATAGGATGTTACGGACCATTTGGTTAGCAGTACTGCGATACTTTGCCCATAAATCAAGTTGGTACATTACATCCATCGGCACTAATTGATTTGACTGTATAACCTTTTTCCCTTCTTCAGTCCATCCTAGTTTTCGAAAAGATGCTCGTGTCCATCTGCGAAGGTCAAAATCCCAGCTAAGTTGCGTCAAAGCTGTTGCGGGTAACTTAACTATTTGGTTCATTCGTGTATTTATGTTTGTAGTATCATTACTGATAGGATTCAACGCTATTTGAGTTCCCAGATTTAGAACCGGAGGTCCCATTACAGGAACTAATGTTTCATATTGGTCTTGCACAGCCACATCCGGGTACACACGCATCGTAAAAAACGATTGCAGCGCCTCATCGAACGGCTGGAATCCCGCAACCGGTAATCCTGTATCTGTTACTGGCATTGTAAAACCTTTGCTGCTTTTTTATTTTTCCACCATTCTATTTTAGCAAGAGATATTTTCTTTATTGTTTCCTTAGATAATACTTTACCAATATTAGCAATGGATAGTTTATTTTTATATTCTATAGATTGGTTATGATTTAAAGAGATCTTCTTTTTAGTTTCTTCAGAAAGCTTAAAACCAGTTTTATTTTTATTACCTTTTAGTCCTTCTGCTATTTTCTTTCGTGTCTCTAATGAATGAGAAGGAGCTTCCTCAGGATCACAAATATTATATTTGTTATCTGTACTGTCAAAATATTTCTTTTCAATAGATGTCAAATCAATAGCAATATTTTCTACTATTTCTACTGATTTAAATACAAAAGCGATTTCACCGTATTTATTCCAAGCACGTTGTAAATAATCATTTCTATGGTAATTTCCTCTTAGGCAACTTTTATGTCCAATTAGACGCTCTCCAATATCTACTGACTGTCCATAATAGACAGTGCCAGTAATAGTATTTGTTATAGAATAAATACCACGCATTATTTATTCCCCATAATGCTTTGTTTCAAAGTTACTGTTTTGGCTTAGATATTCCTTAAAAGCTGTTTGGATATCTTTATTTAGTTTAGTTCTCAGTTCTTTCGAGACCACTGCTTTTCTTCTTTTTAGGTTTTCTAAAGTAGGACGCCAATGAGGTCTCGGGGCGATGTTCTTTTCAGGCCACCCATATTCAAGGATGTTAGCCAATTTGTTCATTGGTATAGGATGTCCTTTTTCTCCCATATGGACTTCATCACCAACTCCAACAGTAAAACCATCCTTAGTTGGTCGGACTTGAATACTATTTATGTATTCTTCTGTAGCAATAAGAAAAGGTTCCCCAGGATGGTTTCTTTCTTTTTCTTTAGCATACCCATCAGAATACTTAGTAAAGTTAAAACTATCGTCACGGATTTTATCTACAAGTTTCTGGCGTACATCATTAGCCAAATCTTCAAGTTCTTCTTTACCCCTTACCGCAACAACTTTGTCAAGAACATCAAGTATGATGAGGTTGAGAGGACGACTTGGCTTCCTTATTGTTACGCCCATTTAGTAATCCTTGAATACCGTAGTGCTCTGGTCTGGACGTTCGAAGTGGATACGCTTTAGTTCACAGATGTGTGACATAGGTACCTGGAGGTTACTTCCAAAGTCTATTGGATTTGTTTGGGTAACAAGATATGTATCATCCTGAACCTTTATCTGGTCACCTGCTTGTGGAAGTGGTAACCTTTTTTCCTTCATCAAATCGAGGCTGAAGTAGATTTTTAGAGTTCTGGTTTCGTCCATACCAAACTTGGTAGTTTCATTTTGCCACTTTGGTAAATCGGGTATATAGGCTTCTGCGAGGAACGGTTCCTCAAATTGTTTATTTGCGTCTTCTCCATAAACTGTGTTAAAAGGCCCGAGTTTTATTTTGAAAACTTGAACGGGGAAGAAAAATAGTTTGTAAATCTCTTTATTTTTTTCACTGAACCATTGGACATCTTTGGAAGTAATAAAAGTAGGCATGTTATTTCATTTTTTTCAAGTATATGACGGCTTTTTCAAGTCTTTCCGCACTATCTTTAAAATTTCCTAACCCCATATTACAAGGATTACAGAGAAGACCTCTAACTTTTTTAGTTATATGGTCGTGATCAAGATCAAATCTACTGAATTTAAATTTTTTTGTTGGAGGGTCCCCACAAATAGCGCATCTGCCCTTTTGTGCCACTTCCATTTCTTTGTAGTTTTCTATGCTACTTCCATATTTATATTTGAGATTTCTTCCCCACACTAGCTCAACATTTTCTTTACGTTTTTCTTTTGCTTGCATATTATAACAATCAAGACACCAAGTAGACCAGGAATTTTTCCTGCCTGTTCTTTTATAAAAACTACCTAATGGTAAACTTTGGTTACATCTTCCACATTTTTTAGAAATTGGAAGTTCTTTTATACCCCTCATATTTATCCTTTCGAAGGGTTATTGTCCCTGCGCTTCATGAGCATCATGAGGCCACCAACAAGAACAGGTCCAGTAGCTATCTCTGCTACTCGTTCTGTAGCACGCCAATCAATAGCACCTTTGTCAAATACACTTTTACCGGATGTCCATACATTTAGTAAAGCATTACCAAACGTTAGAAACATTACAAGTCCTGCTGCTTGGAAAACTGTTCTAACTGCTTTCCATGTTGGAGTGTCAAAAAAGTTCTTAACGGTTAGTGTTACAAGGGATTCTGCCTCTCCCTTAATAGGACCAGATGCTGGTGCTAGAGGAGCGATAAGGAAAGTTCCTTCTACAGCACCAGCTGCTTTAGCTTCTTGAATAGTTGAAGGCTGAGGAGTTGCACAAGGAGCATCAGGCTGTTGTGTTGTTTTTGGAGTGTTTGTGTCTGGCATTGATACTTCGGAAGGCCAGTTTGGATAGTTCATATTTACCCCTTAAAATTTTTCATGAAATTACAAAAGTCTTCAACTTTTCTAAGCTTAGCGTAATAGTTTGGCTTTTCTTTAAGATGATCAAGAGCTATCTGCTTAGCTACTTCAGAATCAGTCGTATGCTCTTTTTCAACCTCTATGCCTCTATGAACTTCTCTGTCATCAAACCCAACTAATTTTTTATCTAAAGCTTTCGTAGTAGTAGGACGACCGGGAAGATGGGCCTCATGTTTTGCACGGGTTACTGGGTTACCTTTATGTTTAGCATTCCAGATCATAGCAGCCTTCTTTTTTGCTTTTTTATCTGGTAACCCTTTCTTTTTGAAAGAGTCACGCATTACTTCGTAACCATGTGGCATTACATCCCCTTCAGCCAAAAGCCCATTATGAAAGCAATTGTAGAATACCCAAACTTATTTACTTCGTCAGGGTATTTCTTTGACAAAATTACATACAATGATGCCAAGGCCATTATTCCAGAAAACGCCATCTGTGCATACCAACGCTGCTGCTGTGCTTTAAAATTTTCTCTCTCTTTCAACACATCTAGACTTATCTGAACATGAGTTCCTTTACCATAAGTTCCTACCGCAGCTTTGGAAGAAGAGGCAGATTTACTATAACCAGTGCCAGCGGAAGGAGGTGGAGGAGGAGGAACAGCTTTGTCAAACTCTACCGTAGCTGTAGTCTTTGTTTCTGTAGATGGGGAAGGAGACTGTTTTTCAAAAGTCTTTAGGCCTGAAAAGCCAATAACCGTAGCTACAAGAATACCTACAGGTATTAGTAAAAATCGTTTCTTGAACTTGACAGGAGTGTCAGTTGCTCTACGGAGGTTAATTTCTACCATAGTTACTCCTTATGTTGGCATTGCACCAGCAACTTTTTGAGTTAGCTTATGGTATCGGTTTTTAGAAACCATTCCAGAAAGCCTATCAAACTGGTTTTTCTTCTTTTTCTTCTTACTAGGACCTGGACGACCTTCATGAGGGTCCATTTCACCTGTTGGTGCAAAGCCTAATGCTATGCTACCAACGTCACCAGTTGTGGTGTCTTCAATAAACTTATCAACAATAGTTTCAACACTTTCATGTTTAGGTTTAGACTTAGCCTTAGGGTCCGTAGCCAAAACATTTGTATCAAAGGTATGCATAGCATATCCAGCAGCAAGAATATGTTTAGGACTTATACCAGCAGCATTAGAATTAGTAACAACTTTTGCCATTTTCATAAGAAGATCTGCATGACGCTGATCATCTGATTTTTCTGGCTTTGCAGAAGATGACTTTGCTTTTGGTTTTGCTGTTGGCTTAGATACTGGCTTAGAAGCAGGTTTTGCCACTGGTTTTGCCACTGGTTTTGGTTTAGGTTTTGATGCTTTGGCTGTGACTTCATCAATACACGCTTCCAAAGTGTTACCTGTACCACACCAGTTATTGACTTTTTCAGGGGGGTTGGTAGTAAAGGTATCAGTTACCTTTTTCTTTTTTGCTTCCAAAGCAGGAGTTCCACACCACCAGGCTTCCCTGAGTTCTGCTGCTACGAGGAAGGATTCGTTTTTATTGGTTTCTTTATCTTTTACCGAACCTTCTCCACCAGCACCTACTTGGACAGCTGGAGCTACTTTTTTGGTTTCTTTGCCTTCTCTGTATTCGATACTTTGGTCTTTAAGTCTTGTTATCCATGAACCTTTCTTACCATGAACAGCCTTCATAGCAGACCCTACGTCAGTATGTAAATCTTCCTTACCACCAACATTGGAGCTATGAGTATAGGTAGGCTTAAACTTTTTTTGAGTAACTCCAGGTATGGTTGGGCTATTCAAAGTACGCGCACGAAAATCCACCCCAAAGTCGTTGTCTTTTTTCATATTGCTCCTTAAAATAATTCTAAAATCTAACAAAAGCTAAAAGCTAGTGTGAATTCGCAGCACATCCGTATTTAACAAGGAGGCTGGTAGATTTAGAAATTACAGTTTAGTTTTATTCCTATCTATAAGGTGCCAGATAGTACCACCAACGATCACGATCAGGAAGATAACAACAACAATAAGAGCCATTATCTATTCCTTTATTTCTTCGGTGCTGTTCCAACAACAATAGGGGCACCTTGTGTAGGTTGTGTCTGCACCGGTGCTGGTTCATATATCACTTGAGGGTTAGGGGATTTATTCAAAGTATAAATAAGTGCCCCCATTGAAAGGAGAGTGGCAATAAGCCCTACTGCTCCGGTAACTACAAGCCATACAGCACTGATACCTTGACCCTTACCTGTTGTTACTGACCTACTCTCACGTAGACTTTTCATTTCAGCTACAAGGTCTGATAATTGAGGGTCAGCAAAAGCTGATTTACCTTTACCCTCGTATTGAGAACGTTCCAAAGAAGTAAGACGCTCTGTAAATTGCTGCGAAGATACCGACTGTTGAGCAGCCATTGTAGTAGCCGTAGAAGCAACAAGTGTTCTAAGAGCATCAGCCGAGGTACTAACCTGATTAGCAAGAACCTGCGCCTGAGCAGCAGCACGTTCAGAAGCAACAGCAACAGCGTTTACGTCAACGGCTCTAATAGCGTCAATACGTTTTGATTCTGCAAGTGAAAGCTTTTCTTGGTATGCCTCTCTTAAAGCAGCCTGTTCATCTAATCGACGGTTTTCAGATATACGTAGCTCATCTATACGCTTATTATCAAGTTCTCTAAGACTTTCAATACGTAAGGTAGCGGCGTCTTGTAAGTCGTTAATACGCTTTACCGCTGCTTCTACCAGTGCCAGAACGTTAGCGGTAGGGTCAACTTGACCATTAGGACCCCTCTGGACTGGTTTTTGGTTTTCGTTATTTTCTGATGTCATCCTTTCCTCACTAATAGTTATTTTATAATTTTAGCTGCTTTACTAAGGTTTTCTTTGGCCCATAAAGGCTGTAAGTTTGTGTAATGGTTAGCTTCTAGGAACTGCTGGCGATCCGTTAGATCGAAGTTAGCCAATGCTTTCTTGTGATCTATGTGCCAACCATCTGTTGTCCAATTGTCCCAGGCCATACCAGGTTGAAATTGTTTCTCAAGGTGTTCTTTTAGTTCTTGTATAGAACAGCCCAAATCTTTTACAGCAGAACCTGCTTTTTGAATGTTTCTAACTGCATCACGAAGTCTGCCACGGAGTCTTCTTCTTAGTTTATATTGAACATCTGTTTGTTCTTTTTCTCGTTGCCATTCTCTGGAATGCTCTAAATTATTATCTCTCCATTCCTTATTTTGTAGTAACTTTTTTTCTGGATTGTCTTGAAATCTTTGCTTATTTGCTTTATTACAGCAATCTTTACAATATGAAGATATTCTAAGTTTGTTTCTATCTCGTCTAAAAAATTCAGAAAAAGCAGTTATTTCTTTTTCACTTTTACATTTGGCACATGTTTTCATATTATGCCCACCTGGGAAATAAATCGGCACGCATACTTTGAATCTGCTCTATAAGTTCTTTTTGTTTGACTTCGGCGCGGGCTATCATGCGAGCGCCATTCAAATGCATTTTAGTTCCTGCTACAGGTATTTCATCAAACTTATCTCTCGCATTGCCTACTACAAGCATCGCTTCAGTAAGTGACCAATCAGCTACCCATTTTTGTGAGTAGCTTTGTATAGTTGAAAGGTCAGGAGCATGAGGTATAACACAAAAAGCATCTACAAAGGTTTGACCTGTAGAATAGGTCCATAAAGATACTCCAAGAGTTACCGGATCAATAACTTGTGCCCAATCTGGGTCTGAACCTAATTCTCTGGAAACCGTCTTTATCCAACGCCTACGTAAGTCAAGGTATTGGATGTCAATATAGGTATCACCAACACCATAGTAAACAGGAACACCAGACAACATCTGGCTTTCAATAGCCAGACCGCTGGTTAGACCTGTTTGAATACCAGGCGTCATTTCAACAGTAGAGATGCCAAGCACATCAGCGGGCATTGGATGTACCATCATACCCGATGCTGGCGTAGCATAGCTCTCATGCCTCATTAGAGGTTTGTATCGTGAATAAACTTCTAAAGTTCGGTTGAATACTGCGTCCCAACCATCATCCTTTATTTCAACTGGTACAAACGCTCCTCCAAGTTGAGCAGAAATATCTTTTTTTAATTGGTCTTTTGTAAAGGCCATGTAAATCCTTATGAAGCTAAACGAGCCTTTAATTGTCTAATAAAGTCTTGCCTTGAGCCTACTGGTTTAATACTGTAACGGACACCCAGTTCCTTTAGTTGCTCCATAGACATCTTGTTCAACTCACCAGCAGTTGGAACTGCTGTTCCCATTTCCTTAGCGGCTTGATTAACTGTGTCTTCCAAAGTCCTATTCAACTTAGTTTCATTCTGAACACTTACAGTAACAGGTTTTTCAAAAGACTGTGTTGTTTGAAGAGGAACAATATTGGGAGCAGCTGCTTCTGCTTGTGTTGTTGTTTCGTTTAATGAGATTGACATCAATACTTTCTTCTTGTCAAACTTTTGTGCTTCCTCTTCAGTCAATTTGGTAATAGGCATACCGGCTCTCCAGGAACTTTCAAAATAGTCCCCTTCAACAGCTTGGCCTGGTTGAACCATACGGCCAGCACCTGAAGGGGTACCAACCTGGATTGCATATTCTTTTTGATTTACAAATAGTGGTTTCATATAATTTCCTTTCGATTTTAGTTGTCTGATTTTATGATGTTGTCTATGTGCCACATAGGCTGTAAATTAGTGAAGTGGCTGGCTTCAATAAACTGCTGACGATTTTCTAAATCAAAGTTGGCAAGAGCTTTTATGTGGTCTATTGTCCAACCTTTTATTCCATAGTTTTTCCAAGACATTCCTGGTTGAAACTGTTTTTCAATATGCTCTTTGAGTTCTGGAACGGTACATCCTAAATCACGAACTGCTGACCCTTTCTTAACTCTTCCCGCAAGAGCATGCTGTAACCTTCTTCTAAGGTTCTTTGCTATAACATAAATAGGATCTGTTAGTTGTCTTTCTGCTCTACGAACATTTATTCGTTCTCTAACCTGTTCATGCTGTTCTTCATAATACTTTTCATAGTATGCATTTTGTTTAGAACGTATCTCTTCTCTTTTATCAATATAGTATTTCTTGTTCCATTCTTTTCTAACCTCTGGATCTTTATGGGGCATATTTACCTTTCTAAAAGAAAAATGGGGACCGGCCTTGCCAGCCAGCCCCCATATTTTATTGTTTACTTGTTTCTTTGTTATCTTTCAATGTAAACCATTGCAAACAAAGGACTTTTAAGCATGGTCCATGAGCCCAGTTGTATAGAAGAGACCATTGACAACTTTACGAGCATAATGGGTCATTACCGCCTTCCTGAACATCATATCATCCAATACTACTGTTGGTGTCTGGTAGAAAGGAATCCATGGTGCGTATACATACCCGGCATCATAGAAGTTGGTACCCTTGTAACCAATTAGGAAGTTAGCGGAACCAAAGCCGGAACCATTAATGTTGTTAAGGTAAGGGTTTTTGAAGACCTTCCACTTGTTAGCAAGCGTACCAGAGAATACAACACCAGGACCGTTTACGTTTCCAGCCGACTCGAATAGTGGGTGTGCTTCCATGATGGTTGCTGCATCAACGCCTGCAACGATCCAGTTACCGAACCCTCTACGTGTCTGCTTGAAAATCATGTTGCTTCCAGACTGCAATGTCTTCATTAGAGCCATCTGGTGTGTGAAGTAAGGAATACCTGGTGCTGGGGTACAGTCAAAAGTAACGTTACCAGCAACAGCGATTCTATAAAGGTCATTGATAATTTTGTTATCAATACCGAAACGAATCTGTTGTGCAAGAGCTTCTGTGAGTTCCATTTCAGCGTCTAGGCCATGAATAGCCTTTAGCTGAGCAGCAACTTCGACTGACCAACGGGCACGTAGTTTGTCAGGGTGACTAATTACAGGCGCACTAGTAAGTGAGGCATCAAGCTGTGGAATTGGGTTATTAGCGAAGTCAACGCCCTCTGAGTTGTAGTCATAGCTTAACTCAACATTGGAAAGTGTTCCACCACCAACAACAGTTAGAATAATAGCGCCTGTTGTGTAGTTAACAGAAATTGCTGTTGACTTACCTGAGACATAGGCTGAAATACCATATCCAGCACCATTATCTGTTACAGTCTGTGTTGCCGATGCGGTTGCAGCAGCTGAGTCATTGAACGACATTGAGAAAGAACCTGGACGAATTGGTAGATACTGCGCATAAAAAGCAATTGAGGCGCTGGTACCATACGTTCCGCCTGGTGCTTCCAAACTAATAGTCTCAGACTGATAAGCTTGCGCTTCTTCACGCATACCGGTACGTGCTGTGATCAACTCTTGACCCTTAGCTACATTACCCTTAGTAGAGCCAGCAGTAAAGTCAAGGAAGAACAGCATTGAGATAGGACCTTCCATGGGTTGAACCGAAACTAGTTCTTGCGAGACTAGGTTAGGCCATACCGCACGGATCATAGGGAAAATAAACTTCTCAAACGAGCCGATAGCGCTTGAGCGCGTATCTTCGTCTAGGCCAGCAATGTGTTGGGCTTCATTCTCTAGAAGGGTAGCAAGGACATTTTTGTCCCAACGAGGCAACCCTTCACAATAGTCCGACCATTTCCCTTCGGAAAGGATCGCACGCTTGTTATTTACCTGTTCCATTAAATCGTGAACTCTCTTGTCTGACATGTGTTATCTCCTGTATTTATCTATTTTTAGCGAGGGGTTGAGCGTGAGAAGTTGATCATATCTGATAGCCTTTTACCGAGTGCAGCACCAGAATATGACTCTGTTACTGGATTGGCCTTTTCTTCGGCTAATTTTGCAACGGTTCCTTCTAATGTTTTATCTGGAACCTTTTCTGATTTTTCTTCTTTAAGTTCACGATCAACAGATTTCGTTACTTTAAGACCCTTTACAGCTGCCAGTCCGAGAATGACTTCATCAATGGATGTTCTGGTAGCGGCCTTACGAATGGCTTCCGCAACTACTTTGCGAGCTTCTGCATTTTCATGCTGACCGATTCTGCGTAGCTCCTGCTCAGCATAAACCTTGGCGCTGAGTAGGCGGTGACGTGACTCTAGTTGTTCAATAGCTGCATACGCTGCTTCTAGTTTCTCTTCTAGTTCAGTCGTATCAACCTCTGTTAGTGTAATTGTGCCTGTTTCTGCAGCTTCCTGTAGCTTTTCCTGGAGTTTCTCAACAATGCGAGCATAAGCCTGTCCTTCAGTTACTCTCTTGTTGTTTTCCATTAGAAATGCAGCAGCGAATGCACGCGCAAAGGAGTTCTCTTCTGTTTCTTCAACAGAGATAATCTTAAGAGCAATTTCAACAAGCTTCTCAGAGCGAGAAGGCTGTACGTCTTCGTCCTTATCCTTCTTCTCTTCCTTTTCGTCGTCTTCTTCTTTCTCTTCTGGGATAGGCTCAGCCTTTGACATAAATTCATCAACTCCTGCGTTGATACCATTTAGGACACCAGCGTCATTGACGTTTAGAGGCCAGCCTTCACCTGGAGCAGGACGAGCTTCAACGGGAACATCTCTATGGAAACCTGTATCAGCTGATCCGCTAGTGCCTTCCTCAACTTCAGTAGACTCTTCTTTCTTCTTTTCCTTGGGCTTGTCTTTCTTATCTTTCTTTTCGTCTTCGTCATCGCCCTTCTCGTCTTTGTCCTTTAACCAAGGGGGCTTGCCTTCAACAAAAATCTTACGTATTTCTGAACGCTTGCTGTTTATCCTACCCAATAGGTCTTCTGTTAGACTCTTCAACTCTGGTGTTTCTGACCCAAGCTTAGAAAGATTGATGACAAGTTCCTGTGATACATTATCAACTACAGAACGTAACCCATCAGTGACTTCACTAGGCTTCAAGGAAAGAATAGCATCAGCCTTGTTTTCTAGCAGCTGAAATTTTTCTCTTGAATCCATTGAATTCTCCTTTATAACTTCTTCTTTTTCAACATCTTCGGATACAACCTTTGGGAACGCCCCGAAAGTTGAAGGATTAGCTACGAAGTCATATGTTTCAAGTTTGTAGTCTTCTTGTACGACTTCCCCATCATTAGAGCGCTTAACAGAACCGGAGCCACGACTGGAAATACCAACCGTAGCTCCGGCCGAAAATAGCTCTTGTAGGATCTTGCCGTTCGGTGTATCAAGAATTTCAGCGCGGCCTAAAATTTCACCGTTTTGATTCATAGACATACCGGTTACAATATGGGCTGCTCTTGTTAAAAGCCACTTACCATCTTGTGGATGGTCCAACTCACCAAACATACGTCTTTCTTCAATAGCTTTACTCGTAGCTTCATTCTTAAGAATCTTTTCCCATAAAGACCTGGGATAGATACGCCCGTTGGCGTTTTTCTTATCAGAAGCTTGAAATACGCCTTCAACAACCATTCGGCCTTTGTTAGGACCATCAGTAATTGCCTCAAGGATATGAGCCTTGAACGGAGTAATTTCGTAGAGTTTTGCCATATTAGTCTTCTATGTAAACTGTTCTGACCGGAGGTCCACCACTTACGGATCTTAGTGAAGTTGGGAAGATGTCATTGGAATCATTGTAAGGTTCATATTGTGCGTTTGTTTTGTTTATAGCAAGTTTTGGGTAGTTCCATGCCATTTTAATAATGAAATCTATTTTATTATCATTAAAGGCAATTGGGTTCATTTGCTTCAAAATAATGCGTGTTTGGAACCTATTTAACTTTGTTCTGACTCTGTAATCTGGTGTGCTAAAAACATATTTTTCATCGTCCTCTGATTCCATTTCGTCAATGTTACAGTCACGTTCGAATAAAAAACAGTCAATAGGGTTACCAGGGTATTTATCCAAAGCAAAATTATTGCTGATTATAACTTCTTCTCCCCACTTTGCAGAAGAATCCAAAAAGCGGAGGATTTGGTCTTGGAACATTTAGCTTAGACTTGGGATTGTGACTAGTTTTGCTTCAACAGCGGATAGAAGTTCCCTAACACCATAAGCAGCAACAGCTGTAATACAAGCAGCTGTTTGAGCTTCTGCTGATCCAGGAGTTGCTGTTGCTGAAGTTAGGACAGCTTCGTAGGCTTCGATTCCGGCATCGGATACAATGTAATTAGGACGTGGGAAAGTGTCATCAGCGTAAATTTCACCAGTTGTAGGATTAACCGTCAATGGAAAAATTTGTCCTTGTGACTGCATTACAGCCTGGTCTAGTACTTCAAGTAAACGATCTATATGATCAGTTGCGTCTCTTAAATCAAAACGCTTTGGTAGAGCAGGTACTGCATTATTAAAAGCTGGCATTGGTATCTCCTTGGTAAAACCCCTTTAACGAGGTTTACGGTTTTTGTTTATTTTTGGTAAATGTCTAAAATACAACCTCTTACATATAATTGGTCTCGAATTTCAATCAAAAAATGAAATATCCTTGTAATTACAATTATACTAATATTATGAACTCCATTGCTTATCTAACTGGGTGATATCAATTTTCCCTGTAATAGGCAACACGCCTATTGTTTGATAGTTAGCCTCTGGAACAGTAACAGTAACTTTGACACCTCCTATTAGACTTTGTTCGAAATACCCATTAGCATCTGTATAAAGAACATAATCTTGTTTACTTAAAACGTTACTATCTTTATATTGTGGTACTGGAAAAACTCTAACTCTAACAGTCGTATCTACAATAGGTTTATTGGATACATCTTTTACCCAACCAAAAAGAAGACAATATCCTCTAACTGTTGGAGATATGACACTTACATCCCCTTCTACAACAAAAGTTATGGGAGCACCGGTGACATGAAAGAAAATAGGAGTAAAAGTAAACCCT
>OCZT010000343.1_pt1 | contig 45256 bp, 34 predicted proteins | sample 1539031 | NCBI WGS metagenome assembly OCZT01 (sample SAMEA3539308, study PRJEB22396) | soil metagenome | biome: tundra; feature: field; material: soil | place: USA | collected 2010-05 | depth 0.15 m
GGTTGATAAAGCCCGTTCAAAAGAAGCAGGCGGAACAGGACTTGGATTAGCCATAGTAAAACATATCCTTGATTCTCACGATACTAAAATAGAGGTTAGCAGCAAGTTAAATGAGGGTACCTCATTTTCATTCAGATTAAAAGAATAGATTATTCATCCTGAAGTCCAAATTGCTTTGCGTGAGTAACCAATCTGGCATCAACCATAAATACCACATCTTCGGCGATGTTAGTTGCGTGATCGGCTAATCTCTCAATATGACGGGAGAGGATCACAAGATGTGCCCCTGGTTTGACATATTCGGTACCGGTTTCCATCTTTTCCACGAGGAATTTAAATACTTTCTTATTTAATGTATCAACAGTATCATCTCTCTCCATCACTGTTTTGGCGAGATTTGTATCCCTGTTAATAAAGGAATCAATGGCATCCTTTACCATTATCCTTGAATTTTTCCCCATTTCAAGAATCTGAGATTCGGCTATCATGTCCTTATAATTAACAGTCTTTTTAACTCTCTGTACAATATTTACCGCAATATCCCCGCATCTTTCCAACTGGTTGTTGACCATGATAGCTGTTATTATGAATCTGAGGTCCATTGCAACAGGTTGAAATAATGCGAGCAGATTTTCGGTTAGAGTTTGAATAAGATTATCGTAAGCATCAATTTCCCTGTCCGTTCTTTTTACAATTCCGCATAATTTCAGATCGTTGTTCTCAAGCGCCTGGAATGCCATATCTACCTGGTCATCAACCATAGTAGCCATCTTAATTATATGATTTTTCAGCGAATCAAGTTCATTCAAAAAATGTTTTTCCATATTAACTCCTCGTATTATTAACCGAATCGTCCGGTAATATAATCTTCTGTTTGTTTATTGGATGGGTTCGTGAAAATTTTCCTTGTAATATCGTATTCTATTAATTTACCGATATAGAAAAAGGCAGTGTAATCACTTACCCGAGACGCCTGCTGCATGTTATGCGTAACAATAATAATTGTGAAATTCTTTTTAAGTTCGAAAATAAGCTCTTCAATTTTTGCAGTTGATATAGGATCAAGTGCACTAGCCGGTTCATCCATTAAAATCACCTCAGGATTAACTGCTAATGCCCGTGCAATGCATAAACGCTGCTGCTGACCGCCTGAAAGATTTATTCCGGGCTGATTAAGTATATCCTTAACTTCCTCCCATAATGCGGCTTTTATCAGATTTTCCTCCACTATTTCCCGAAGTTTCTTCCTGTTCCTTAATCCGTTTAATCTTAAACCAGCAGAGACATTATCGAAGATGGACATTGTAGGGAAAGGGTTTGGCTTTTGAAAAATCATTCCAACCATTTTCCTTAGTTCCACCGGATCATGGTTCATGATATTCTTATTATCAAGTAATATTTCCCCTTTCATAGTCCCCCCTACTTCCTCATGCATCCTGTTAAGGCACCTCAAAAAAGTAGATTTACCGCATCCTGAAGGCCCGATTATGGCTAATACTTTATTTTTAGGAATACTTAAAGAAACATTTATAAGTGCTTGTGTTTTTCCGAAGTATGCATTCAGATTATCTGTCTTCATCCGGATTGTTTCGTTATCCACTAAAAATTTTTCTGTCATACTAAGCATATCTTTTCCGTGTTACAAACCTAAACAGAATATTTACAAACATAACAAGCATGATAAGAACCAATGCTGCAGCCCAGGCCTGCCTGTTCCAGTCGTCAAATGGGGCTTTTGAATAATCGTAAATAAAAACCGTAAGCGATGCAATCGGTTGATCCAACTGCGTGGACCAGAACCTGTTTCCGAGAGCAGTAAATATTAATGGTGCTGTTTCTCCTGCAGCTCTTGCAATGGAAAGAAGTACACCTGTAAATATTCCCTTAAATGCCGCCGGTAATATAACAAATAATGTTGTTTTCCATCTCGGAATACCAAGGCCAAGCGAAGCTTCACGATAAGAATGGGGAATTAGATTTACCATCTCCTCTGTTGTCCTTGTTACCAGCGGCATCATTAAAATACCAAGTGAAATACCTCCTGCTAAGGCAGAAAATCTTTTCATTGGAATGACTACTAAAATATATGCAACAACGCCTACAACAATTGAGGGTATTCCGTTCATCACCTCGGTTAGAAATCGTACCGTTTTGGAGAACATCGTATGGCTATGTTCCGACAGATAAATACCGGCAAGTATTCCAACCGGCAGCCCTATTACACTCCCTATACCTATAAGAATTCCCGTGCCAACCAACGCATTGGCCATCCCTCCGCCTGTCTCACCGGCAGGTTTAGGCATCTGTGTAAAAAACGACCAGTTGATTGAATTTATCCCTTTTGAAACTGTATAATAAAAAATTATAAATAAAGGAATAATGGCAATAATGGCACTTAAAAAACATAATGATGCCATCAAAATACTTTTTATTTTTCGCCACCTGAAATAAATCGTATTTGCCATTTAGTACCCCGCCTTAAATTTCTTTGTTACGCTCCATACAATGAACCTTGCTATCGCATTCAGAATGACTGTCAGAACAAAGAGGAGTAAAGCAATTTCAATTAATGAGCTCATGTACAGATCAGATGTTGCTTCAGTAAACTCATTTGCCAAAACACTTGCCATTGTATATCCAGGTGCGAAAAGGGAAAATGAAATTCCGGGCATATTCCCTATTACCATTGTAACGGCCATGGTTTCCCCAACAGCTCTTCCAAGCCCCAGAAGTGTAGCACCAAGAATTCCTGATTTGGCACTTGTAAGTACAATTTTAATCGTCTCCCATTTGGTAGCACCGAGAGCAAGAGCGGCTTCACGCTGAGAATCCGGAATTGCCTTCATTACTTCCCTCGATATTGACGCTATAATAGGGAGTATCATTAAGGTAAGAATAAAACCAGCGGCAAGCATACCAAATCCGTATGGCGGCCCGCTAAACAAAGGAATGAATCCGAAATGGTCCCCTAAATAAGGTTCAATTTCTTTTCTTAACCAGGGCGCCATAACAAATATACCGAACAACCCGTAAACAATACTTGGAATGGCAGCAAGTAATTCAACAAGTAATGAAATGGGCTGCTCCAGCCAACGAGGCGACAATTCAGAGAGAAATATTGCGATTCCGACACTCAATGGAAGCGCTATTAAAAGTCCTATCAATGAAGAAAAAAGCGTACCAAAAATAAATGGGAGTGCCCCAAATTCATCATGCACCGGATCCCACGTTTTGTTTTTTATAAAAGCCCAGCCGAACTTATGAATCGATGGCATTGACTTTGCGGACATTTCATAAACCATTAACACAACAAGAACTAGCAGCAAAAAAGCAAAAAGCCGGGTAGTGTTTTCGAATATTAAATCCCCTATATTTTTCCCTGCGATTTTATTCAGGTATCTGGAAACAAAAGAAAGTGATGAAGCTTTCACTTCATCACTTTTCTTTTTATTTATTTCTTCTTTTGCAGCTGAATACATTATTTAAGGGCGATAGTTGATATCCTTTTTTCTTCAAGTTTAATTACTTCTTTAGGAAGAGGTGCATAATAAAGATCTTTTGCGTACTTCTGTCCTTCCGACACAGCCCATTTAAGGAAGTCTGCAATAGCTTTGGCTTTGGCTTTATCTTTCATATCTTTTTTAATAAGAAGCCAAGTAAAGCCGCAAATAGGATACGAATTTTTACCGTCAGCATTTGTGATTTCAACACGGAGATCTTCCGGCATATTTTTAAGGAACCCGGCTGCTGCTGCAGAGACGGCATCAAATGTTGGCTCAACAAAGTTGCCTGCCTTGTTTTTGAGCAAAGCATAAAGAAGTTTGTTCTGAACAGCGTATGCCAGTTCAACATATCCGATCGATCCTTCAGTCTGTTTTACTAACCCGGCTACGCCTTCATTTCCCTTGCCGCCTAAACCAACTGGCCAGTTTACAGATGTGCCCTGCCCTACTTTTGACTTCCATGTATCACTAACTTTGGACAGGTAACCCGAAAAAATATTTGTGGTTCCGCTACCATCAGATCGATGAGCAACAAAGATCGCTTTGTTCGGAAGGTTTAACCCCTTGTTTATTGAAGTAATCTTTGTGTCGTTCCATTTGGTAATCTGGCCAAGATAAATTCCGGATAATACTTCAGGTGTAAGCTTTAACCCTTTTCCAGTCTGTGGTAGATTATAAGTTATAACAACTGCTCCCATAACTGTAGGGAGGTGAAGTATATCCGTCCCCTGCTTGCTCTTAAACTGATTTATCTGATCATTGGTCATGGGTGCATCAGAAGCTCCGAAATCAACTGTACCTTCAATAATTTGCTTGATACCGCCGCCGCTGCCGATAGATTGGTAATTAAATTCTATGCCTGTTTTCTGATGATAAACATCAAACCATTTGGTATAGATTACATAAGGGAATGTAGCTCCCGCACCGTTTAATTTCATCTGGGCATTTCCGAATGAAGAAAATATTATCATTAAACTGAACAACAAAAAACTAATTTTAATTTTCATACTAATCCTCCGTATATATTATTGTAAATTATTAAAAATTATATGCAAAAGTTACTCTTGCTACCAGGTCATGATCGTATGTTGAATTAACCTTTGGAAGGTTTCGATATGTTGTGTATTCAAAGTTAGGTATTATACTTACATTTTTGTCAACCTTAAAATCCAAACCCGCAAGTATGAATCCGATTTGGTCACCTTTATCATTGGGATTACTTACATTTTTAACATAGTTTTTATTCGGTTCATAAAGATCATATCTTGCTACAAGACGAATCATGTCGCTGAATCCATACCATCCCCAGAAAGAGAGACCGTATCCTACCTGAACTTGTGCAACTGAAGTGGCATTAATATTTATGTTATTCTGCTGTGATCTGTAAAATCCTTCAATTCCAAAAGAGTATTTGTCTTTTTCAGCATAATTAAGGAATAATGCAGTTGTAATTACATTATTCTCCTTGAATGCGTTATTAAAAGGATCTTTTCTCTGCGCTAAAGCTGCATAGTCACCATAAACTGTAAACATAAAATTATTCAGTGGAGAAAACTGTAATAATGCATAATATCTCTTATATTTATCAGTTTCCGGACCATTACTTGAATTGTTGGCAGCTTTAATCCAATATTTAAAAGAACCATCGCTGATTATTTTCCCTTTCAGATCAACACCAAAATCTCTTGAAGGAGCTATACCACGTAAATCCATAATGGTTTTTTCCAGCGATCTGTAACCCCATGCTCCTTCGGAAACATCGAATGTCGGAGTAGGTGAAATACCAAAGAACATGTCAGAACCACTGAATATATTCTTCCACTGTAGCCATGCGTCTTTAACCATTACTCCTACTTTGCCACCTGATGTAAGGGAATTGGTAGTTTGATCAGCTTCCAGACGGAATCTTGTGTTGAATGATTCAGAAATTGTGTAATCAGTTGTAATGTATATTCTTCTGAACTGGAACCCATTCATATTTGCCTTTGTTGAATCACTAACTGCTGCATTATAGAAATAATCTCCAAATGCTAAACCACTGAATTTGGGTTGAGCATTTAAAACACTTATGAACAAAATTGGGACTAAAAATAGAAATAGTTTTTTCATATCCTTTATACTCCGGTATTATTAAATATTAATTTTCAGGTTAAAGAATTATGCCCAAAGTTAAAGTTATTTCAGGTGGAGTAGATTACCCCTATGTTAATTTTATGTTAAGAAATTGTTATGGCTCTTGAATTCCTTTTTATTGCATATACATCGTTTTTTTTCTGCTGCCCCTGTTCAAAACCTTGTACGTGCGAATAACATCTATATTTTCGCATAAATCTGAAGAATTCTTTATCTATTTCAGTCGAGAATAACCCAATAATTTGACAAACCTAATGCACAGATCCTCACTTTTGCTCTCCTGTAATTCTTTTAGATCTAATACTCAAATAAATGTTGGTCACAAAATCCATAATTAATGTTTACGTAACATTGAATTAGTCTTAAGATTAGGTATTTTCAACTCGAAGCTAAGTGATTCCTAAGAAAAGAATATTTAGCTATTGTTCGCACGGATGGGGTTTTGAACAGAGGCAATTATACTTAAGATATAGCGGTCTGTTTACGATGATCAACTGTAACTCTGCATTTTCTCCACCTGCATTAACCAATAAAAGCTAGTTGACAATACCCCACACGACCGAAGTGATATTTGTTATTCCAGGCAGCCCTGAATTGATAATTCGCTTTCTATATGATATATTTAATATTTTAATCCCTATACTCATTAGATTTTTACCGAAGGTAGAAGTGTGTTATTACTATAGGGTGAGGTATAACCTCTCCCATAATGAACTTATCCCAAAAGGGTTAAAATGACCCGCTGCCGGCGGAAGTTCAATCCCTGAAACAATTTAATAATGAAGATGTAAGGATAACGACATAAATGAAAACAGCGAAACTTGTTCTTGAGGATGGATCGGTCTTTAAGGGTTATAATTTTGGCTATACAAAAAGCATTAATGGAGAAGTTGTTTTTAATACCGGCATGGTTGGATACCCGGAAACAATGACCGACCCTTCCTACCAAGGACAAATCCTTGTTTGCACCTATCCCCTTATCGGCAATTACGGCGTTCCGGATGATGCTTTGGAAAACGGGCTGCATAGAAATTTTGAATCGGATAATATTCATATACGTGCCCTGGTTGTTTCCGACTACTCCAACAACTATTCCCATTGGAATGCCTCCCGGTCACTTGACGCCTGGATGAAAGAAAAACAGATCCCCGGTATTTACGGAATCGATACGAGAATGCTTACAAGAAAATTGCGGGAAAGCGGAACCATGCCGGGAAAGGTAATCTGCGATGATATAGACGTACCCTTCGATGACCCCAATAAAACTGATCTTGTCTCCGAAGTTTCTGTTAAAGAACCGATTGAATATAAACGGAGCAAAAAGAAAATTATTCTTGTTGACTGCGGTACAAAGAATAATATTATACAGGCATTCCTGAAAAGAAATATTACCGTGTTACGGGTTCCGTATGATTATGATTTTAATAAAGAAAAAGCTGACGGGATATTACTCTCCAACGGCCCCGGTGATCCCAGGATGTGCAGGGCTGCAATTGAAAATACCCGCAGGGTTATGGAGAATCATATCCCAATTCTTGGTATCTGCCTCGGAAGCCAGATTATGGCTCTGGCAGCTGGAGCCAACACATACAAATTAAAATACGGGCACAGAAGTCATAACCAGCCATGCAATGAGCGAGGCACCAACAGATGTTATATCACTTCACAGAATCATGGTTATGCTGTAGAAACAGATTCTCTGCCGGAGGACTGGCGTGAGTGGTTCATTAATGATAACGACGGTACAAATGAGGGGATAATTCATATATCAAAACCCTTCTTCGCGGCGCAGTTTCATCCTGAAGCTTCCCCCGGACCTGATGACTGCGAGTTTATTTTTGACATGTTTCTTAGGGCAATATAATATGATTAAAAAAAGAAAACCAAGAAAAGTATTGATCCTTGGCTCCGGCGCTCTGCAAATAGGGCAGGCAGGCGAATTTGATTATTCAGGCAGCCAAGCAATAAAAGCTCTTAAGGAAGACGGAATCGAAACCGTTCTGATAAATCCTAATATTGCTACTATCCAGACTTCGGAAAATTTTGCAGATATAGTCTATTTCGTTCCCATAAAAACAGATTTTGTCGAAAGAATAATTGAAAAGGAAGAGCCCGACAGTATTTTACTTCAGTTCGGAGGACAGACAGCCCTTAATGTAGGAGTCGGGCTTTTTGAAAAGGGGATATTAAAAAAACATAACATTAAAGTACTTGGCACTTCTGTTGAAACAATAATGGATACTGAAGACCGTCTCCTCTTTTCAAACCGTGTGAATGAGATTGGGTTAAAGACTGCGGTAAGCAAAACAGCTCACAATACAGAAGAAGCCGTTGCCGCGGCAGAATCAATCGGTTTTCCTGTGATGGTAAGAATCGCCTATGCTTTAGGGGGGCTCGGTTCCGGTATTGTAAAAAACAAAGAAGAACTTCTTGAAAAAGCCAAACGTGCGTTCACCTTTACAGGGCAGATACTTATTGAAGAATCACTTTACGGTTGGAAAGAAGTAGAATATGAAATTGTCCGGGATGTTCACGACAACTGCATAACAATCTGTTCCATGGAAAACATCGATCCGATGGGAATCCATACGGGGGACAGTATTGTTATAGCCCCCGTGCAGACTTTATCGGCTCAGGAGAATTTCAAATTAAGATCGATCGGTATAAAATTAATAAGACATCTAGGAATAGTAGGCGAATGCAATATTCAATACGCGCTTAACGCCAACTCAGATGATTACCGCATAATTGAAGTTAACGCAAGGTTAAGCAGGAGCTCTGCACTTGCATCCAAGGCCACAGGTTATCCTCTTGCGTTTATAGCAGCCAAGCTTGCCCTTGGTTATGCTTTGAATGAAATTGAAAATATTATCACCAAAGAAACTTCCGCCTGCTTTGAACCAGCACTCGATTACATAGCATTGAAGATTCCAAGGTGGGATCTCCAGAAGTTTAAACAGGTAAGCACATTGCTTGGTACGGAAATGAAGTCTGTGGGCGAGGTAATGTCCCTTGGCCGGAGTTTCGAAGAGGTTCTTCAGAAAGCTATAAGAATGCTTGATATTGGGGTTAAAGGATTTTTCGGAAATGAGCTTGAGTTTGATGATCTGGATAAAGAAATTAAGAATCCTACCGACAGGAGGATATACGCAATTGCCCTAGCGCTGAAAAAGGGATATTCAGTTGAAAAGATACATGAACTTTCAAAGATCACACCATGGTTCATTTACAAGATGAAAAATATTGTGGATATGGAGAAAGTTTTACAGGGGAAAATGCTTAGGGAACTGACCAACGAGGAAATGCGGAATACCAAGAAGTATGGATTCTCCGATCTCCAGATAGCTCTGATAACAAACAGCAACGAACTTGAAGTCAGGGAGTACCGAAAATCGTTAAAAGTTATTCCGGTTATTAAGCAGATAGACACTATGGCTGCTGAGTTTCCTGCGCAGACAAATTACCTTTATCTCACATATCACGGCGAAGAAGATGATATAAAAACCGGTGAGAAAGACCAGATAATTGTACTTGGCAGCGGGCCATACAGGATCGGTTCTTCGGTGGAGTTTGACTGGTGCTGCGTCAATTCAATTATAGCATTGAATAAATCGGGTTACAAAACAATTATGATAAACTGTAACCCGGAAACAGTGAGTACCGATTACGATATATGCGACAAGCTTTATTTTGAACAGCTTACTTTTGAAAGGGTCCTTGATATCTACGATAAGGAAAATCCCCTTGGAGTAATAATATCAATGGGGGGTCAGATACCGAATAACCTCGCGGTTAAATTGCATAACGCGGGAGTCAGAATACTCGGCACTTCACCTGAGCAGATAGATAACGCAGAAAGCCGCCACAAATTTTCACGCATACTCGACAGCATAAATGTCGATCAACCGGAATGGGAGGAACTAACAAGTCTTGAAGACGCACAATCTTTTGCCGGAAGGGTTGGTTATCCGGTGTTGATCAGGCCGAGCTATGTATTAAGCGGTGCCGCTATGAGTATAGTTCTTACCGAAGATGAACTTTACGAATATCTTAAAAAAGCGACCGAAGTAAACATTGAGCATCCTGTTGTTATAAGTAAATTTATTACCGATGCCAGGGAAATTGAAGTTGATGCTGTGGGGGATAACGGTAATCTTTTCTGCTACGCCATTTCGGAACATGTTGAAAACGCGGGAGTCCATTCCGGGGACGCTACTCTTGTTCTTCCACCGCAAAGAACTTACCTTGAAACCATGCGTCGCGTAAAGATGGTAACAATGCAGATTGCCAAAGTGCTTAATATAACAGGTCCCTTTAATATACAGTTCATCGCGAAGGATAACGAAGTAAAAGTTATTGAATGCAACCTGCGTGCGTCGCGCAGTTTCCCTTTTGTTTCTAAAGTGCTAAAGATAAATTTCATTGAAATAGCAACGAGACTGATGATCGGTGAAAAGGTCCCTAAGATAGATAAATCCTCATTCGATGTTGATTATGTTGGTGTTAAAGCTTCCCAGTTTTCTTTTACACGGCTCAAGGGTTCCGATCCTGTAACAGGAGTTGAAATGGCGTCTACCGGTGAGGTAGCCTGTCTTGGTGATGATTTCAATGAAGCATTTCTTAAAAGTTTTATTTCAACAGGATTCAGGATCCCTAAAAAAGGAATAATGCTTTCAACAGGCACATTGAAAGAAAAAGCCGAACTGCTGGAGGAGGTCAAAAATCTATATAATATAGGGCTGAAATTTTACGCTACTAAGGGAACTGCGGAATTTCTTGGAAAGAACGGTATGGAGGCAGAGATACTGAATTGGCCTTTGGAAAATGCTGAGCCGAATGTAATGACATATCTTGATAACGGAAAAATTGATCTTGTAATCAATATACCCAAGAGTACCGAAAAAGATGAATTGGATAATGATTATCTCATTCGCAGGAAAGCAGTTGATATGAATATTAACCTGATAACGAATATTCAGGTTGCGAAACGATTTATTAAGTCGCTCAGACGTTACAGCGAAGCCTCGCTTCAAGTTAAAAGCTGGGATGAATATAATTAGTTTGCTAGTGGTGGATGATCTTTTTATGTTCTGATTAAATCATCAGTTTTTTGTAGATTTAAAAGCATAATTGACTCGATTAAAAGATTAATAATTCGGATAGTTATGGCACGCATCATCGATTTTAATCCTTCCAGGACATTAATGGAATTTCGTCTGCTTCCAGGGCTCACTACGCATAAAACAAAGAGTGAGAATATTTCCTTGCAGACACCGCTTGTATACTCAGAACAACAGAATAAAAAATATTATTTAAACATCCCTATCGTGGCTGCTGCAATGCAGTCTGTGTCAGGAGAGAAAATGGGAATTGAACTCGCTAAGCTTGGTGGTACCAGTTTCATCTTCTGCTCACAAACTATAGAAAGCCAGACCGAAGTGATCGCAAAAATCAAATCTCATAAAGCCGGATTTGTTTTACCCAGAACAATTCACGCGGAAATATCCATCCGGGAACTGCACGCTCTAAAACTCGAAACCGGATTTAATGTTTTCCCCGTTGTCGATCATGATAACCGATTCCTTGGCCTGATTACGCGCAACGATTATGATGTCAACCTTCATGGTCATCTGATGGTTCAGGACCGCATGAGCGGGCGTGATCAACTAGTTGTCGGCACAAATATTAGCAGCCTTAAAACCGCAAATAATATCCTGATGGAGAGCCATCAGTCGCTTTTGCCTATTGTGAATGATAATATTAATCTACTTTATCTTGTTTTCAGAAAAGATATCAACGATCATCTTGATAATCCCTACCAGGCCGTCGATGAAAAAAAGAGATTGCTTTCAGTAGCAGCCATTAACACGCACGACTATAGGGAGCGGGTTCCCGCACTCGTAAAAGCAGGTGCAGATGCACTTGCGGTTGACTCTTCCGACGGCTTCACGATTTTCCAGAAAGAGACTCTTCAGTGGATAATAGAAAATTTTCCGGAAGTACCGGTCATCGGGGGAAATGTTGTTACTGCCCAAGGTTTCCGCTCCTTAGTTGAATCAGGAGCAAGCGCAGTAAAAGTGGGCATGGGAAGCGGCTCAATCTGTATCACCCAGGAACAAAAAGGAACTGGAAGAGGACTCGCCACTGCAATCATTAAAACGGTAGAGGACCGGGACAAGTATTACCGTGAAACCGGAAAATATATTCCTATCGTAGCCGATGGTGGTATAGTCAATTCAAAGGATATAGTCATTGCCTTAGCGCTTGGAGCAGATTATGTAATGATGGGGAGATATTTTGCTCGTATGGAAGAATCACCGACTGAAAAAATAACCATTAATAACCGGATCATGAAACCTTATTGGGGTGAAGGTTCAAACCGTGCACGTGACTGGAAGCAGCAGCGGTATCACCAGGTAAAATTCACAGAAGGCGTTGAAGGCTTTGTTGAATACGCAGGTAAATTGAAGGACAATATAGAAGTTACCATCTCGAAAATAAAATCCACACTCTCAACCTGCGGAGTTTCAAACATAAAAGAATTGCATGAAAAATCTGAACTGGAATTGGTTTCCTCCCTATCGATCCGCGAAGGAAAAGTGCACGATATTTTCATCCCGGAAAACAGCGACTATTTAAATGATACTGATTATTAGAATATGCAAAAAATCGGGATTTTAGATTTCGGCGGACAGTATACCCATTTAATTGCCCGACGAATCCGTGAGTTGGGAATATACAGCGAAATAATTCATCCAGAGGATTTTAAAAAAGATTCATCATATATTGGATTAATTTTTTCCGGAGGACCCCGTTCAGTAAACGAGAATGACCTTCTTTCAATTCCGTTTGATATTAACAAAATTACCATCCCACTTCTTGGTATCTGTTATGGACATCAATTAATTGCCCGACTGTTTCATGGGAGCGTTCAATCTCTTCCAACGAAAGAATATGGTGAAACTTGGATACAAATTAATGAACAAGCGGTTCTTCTCTCAGGTTTGGAAAAAAAACAGCTTGTCTGGATGAGTCACGGAGATAGCGTAATGAATCTGCCGGAGGGATTTATTACTACTGCGTCTTCGGGGCAGGAGGGTATCACCGCTTTTGAGAATCCCGAAAGAAAAATTTTTGGTACTCAGTTCCATCCGGAGGTGACACATACAATAAAGGGAATGCAGATCTTGGATAACTTTCTAAAAGTATGTACAGGAGTTCGCGACTGGAAACCGGAGGATTTTTTAAATAATATTATATCCTCTATCCGAACCGGTGCAAAGGGAAAGAAGTTGCTGGTACTTATCTCCGGTGGTATTGATTCGCTGGTTGCCCTTATTCTTTGCATTAAAGCAGTAGGTAATGAAAATGTTTTTTCTATTCATGTTGATACCGGATTCATGCGGAAGAATGAGTCGGCATCGGTTGCGGAGTTTCTCAATAATCTTGGCTTCCGAAATATTAATGTTGTTGATGCAAAAGAGAAATTCTTTTCCCGACTTCATAATGTAACTGATCCAGAAGAAAAACGTAAAATTATCGGCACCCTCTTTGTCGAAGTTATGCATGAAGAGCTTATACGTTTGAATTTAAACATCAGTGATTGGATGCTTATACAGGGCACAATATATCCTGATACTATCGAGAGTGGTGGAACTAAAACTTCCAGTACAATCAAGACCCATCATAACCGCGTACCTGAAATTGACCGGTTGATCGAAAAAGGGCAAATCATTGAACCATTAAAGGAATTGTACAAGGATGAAATCCGGAGACTCGCGGGATTATTAGATCTTCCGGATGAACTTGTACAGCGCAAACCATTCCCTGGCCCTGGATTAGCAATTCGAATCCTTGCATGGAAAAAAGATGATCCAATTAATTATAGTTTCAAGGAAGAATTTGGCAAACTTTTACCAATTCTAGCATCATACAATATTAACGGTGCAATATTACCTGTTAAAAGTGTTGGGGTGCAGGGAGATTTCAGGACTTACCGTCACCCGGTGCTTTTATGGTCAAATAACAAATGCTTCCCGGGCTGGAAAATTCTAAAAGAATGTACCAATAAACTTATCAACGGGGTCAACAGTCTGAGCCGTGCAATTTATTCCATTGACCAATTGAATAGCCAATTTGAAATGCGGGAATCCCTTCTGACAAAAGAAAATGTAAGACTACTACAGGAAGTGGATGCGATTATTCATACGCAAACTGAGCATCTGAAGGAAATCTGGCAATTACCTGTTATCAGTCTACCCCTTTTTGATCAAAGGGGTAAACAGGTTTTTGTGATGCGTCCTGTCTGTTCGCAGGATGCTATGACCGCAGACGTTTATGAAATGGATTTTACATTGCTGCAATCCATCAATGATGAAATAAAATCACGAACTGATGCAGGCTATCTATTTTACGATTTAACTACCAAGCCGCCGGCAACCATTGAGTGGGAATAAACAAAATCACCTAAAGAAAAGAGTATACAAAGATAACCTAGCCATTCTTTCGGTCTATTCTTTCGGTTTCAATTTCCGATAAATATTCCGTTGTTTTTTCAACCGGGTATTTCCCGGAAAAACAAGCATAGCAAAACGATTCTTCTTTATATAATTCCTGCAGGTCTTCCAGCGATTGATAAATGAGTGCGTCGACATCAAGGTACTTTATAATTTCGTTTATCTCGTTACGTCCAATTAATTCACTGCTAATGGCCATATCTATACCATAAACACAGGGGTTCTTTATTGGCGGAGCGGCAGATATAAAATATACTTCTTCAGCACCAGCAGACCGCAGCATTCGAACAATATTTTTCGATGTTGTTCCGCGTACTATGGAATCGTCAACAATTGCTACTTTTTTCCCTTCAATCAGATGCCTGATTGGGTTAAGCTTAAGCCGAGCTGTTTGTTCCCGTTCCTTCTGCGAAGACTGAATAAAGCTTCTGCCAATATGATTGTTCTTCGCTAATCCCCGCCGGTAAGGAATATCAAGCTCCTCAGCAAGACTCGTAGCAAAAAAATAGGCCGAAGAAGGAACATCAATAATGATATCGGGGTGTAACCCTGCCTTTCGTATTTTTTTTGCTAGCAATTTCCCCATTTTCATACGTTCAATAGCTACCAGTTTTTCATCAATAATTGAATCTTCCCGGGAAAAATAAATATACTCAAAGATGCAGAATGCCTTACCTTGCCTGTGACAAATTTTCCGGTATACATTTTTTTTCTCATCAATGAAAACCGCTTCACCGGGTTCAAGTGCACCAATGGTTTCATACTGAAGATAATCAAAACAAGTTGACTCTGATGCGAATCCATAGATCACTCCATCAGATGTTTCCTTTTTCCCCATGACCAACGGCCTGATTCCGTATGGATCGACAAATGCGAGCATCCCCCGATTGGCGATATAAGTGACTGCAGCATAAGCACCGATAACCATCTGCTGCGTTTTCTCAACCGCATCAAAAATGGATTCGACCTGCAGATTTTTTAAATTGTTTTTCGCAAGCTCGGATGAGAAGGTGTACAGAATAAGTTCAAGATCATTCGACGTTTCAAGAAGGATGTGGTAATCTTCATAAAGGGATTTTTGTAATTCTTTAAAGTTGATAATATTTCCGTTGTGGATCATCGCGATGCCGAACGGATAATTGATGGTGAATGGCTGTGTATTGAGCAGTTCATCCGTCCCCTGTGTAGCATATCGTACATGACCTAAACCTGTATGCCCTGAAAGTTTCTCAATAGCGTCATTGTTAAACACATTACTGATGACGCCGAGACCTTTTTTGGTATGAAATACATCCTGAAATGTTACAATACCGCATGAACTCTGTCCGCGGTGCTGCAAAGTTGTCAGTCCGAACAACAAATCCTGAATTACGCCCTGATAACCAGTAAGACCAATAATTCCACACATAAACTTCTATTTCCTTTATATATTTTTTTTCGCTGTCCTTCTTCGTGTCTTTGTGTGAAACTTTTTTCCGTCACTATGACACAAAGATTCATAAAGATATCCTAAGTTTTTCTTTAAAATATTTTTCTAATACTTCACTATAAAAAATATTCTCAATGGCCAAACCACAATGTTCAATCTCCTCTATTGAAGAGCACCATGACAGATCAAACTCTCTCTGGTCTATGATTTTTCCTGTATCAATGCCTTCATCAACGAGATGAACAGTAATTTTAGTATTTTCAAGATGGTTTTCATATGCCCATTGATATCCATGCAGTCCCTGATAAACACGGGAATCGGCAGGATGTATGTTGATGATCCTGTCTTTGTATTGACTAATCAGAACCGGTGAAAGAATTCTGTTAAAACCCGCAAGAATAATATAATCAACGGCCAGTGGTTTTAGCAGCGATATAAGTTCATAATCAAAGGTTTCACGTGACTTTCCTCTTGATTCAACAATAAAGCAAGGAACCGCCAATGCCCTTGCTTTCGTTAATCCCGGAATGCCGACTTTATCAGATACTACTCCAACGATTTCGCAAATTTCTTTAAGGTTTCCATATTGTGAGCTTCTAATAATTGATTCCATATTCGAGCCTCTACCGGAAATGAAAATTATTGCCTTGATTTTTTTCATCCGGGCTTCCATCCTATATCTTTTCGATAGAACATATTCTTAAAAGAAATCTTTTCTATAGCGGAATAAGCTTTGAGTCTCGCCGATTCAAAATCAGTCCCGGAAGCCACAACATTCAATACCCTGCCTCCTGATGTAAAAACTTTCCCCAGTTCATTTTTAGTACCTGCATGAAAAATTATAATATCATCCCCAGTTTCTTCCAAACCAGTTATCTCATAGCCTGTTTGGTAAGAGTCAGGATAACCCCCTGAAACTAAGGCAACGTCAATAAAGTATTTTGAATCAAGCTCTATTTCAGTTTTTGATAGCCGTCCTTCAATACATTCAATGATCAGGTTAAGTAGATCATTCCTCAGAGCCGGAAGTATAACTTCCGTTTCAGGGTCACCAAACCGGACATTATATTCAAGTAAATACGGTTTTCCATCAGCCACTAAAATTCCGAAATAAAGTGTACCCAAATAATCAATATTTTCATCTTGAAGTCCGTGAAGGGTTGGTTCAATTATCAATTTCTCAATCTGTTTTTTCAGCTCAGGGGTATAGAAAGGAACTGGCGTCAACGCTCCCATTCCTCCCGTGTTTGGTCCTTGATCATTACCGCACAGCCGTTTGTGATCACGGGAACTAGAAAGAAGTCTGATGGTCTTCCCGTCAGTGATCCCGATAATTGAAATCTCCTGTCCAATCAGCTTTTCTTCCAGAACAAACTCAAGTTTTTTATTATAGAATGTATATAATTTTTCGAGTGCCGTATTAGCTTCGTCAACTGAATTGCAGACGAACACTCCTTTACCTGCAGCCAAACCGTCATATTTTAATACTAAACTTCCCTTATATTCATTGATCGCTTTCTGAACCTCGGCTTTATTAATCGGTTTTTCAAATACCCTGAAGGATGCTGTCGGGATTCCATGCTTCTGCATGAATCGTTTTGCCCAAATCTTGGAACTTTCTAATTTGGCTGCCACCTTATTCGGCCCAAAAACTTTTATATTACTATCCGCAAAAAAGTCAGCCATTCCCTGTGCAAGGGGCGCTTCAGGACCTATAATGATCAGTTTAATATTATGATCCCTGCAAAAATACCTGACATCATTGTAATCATTTATATTGATCTGAAAACTTTCTTTTATTCCCCCGTTGCCTGGGAGAACAAAGATTTCATCGACAAGAGAACTTTGTCTGATTTTCCAGGCGATTGTATGTTCCCTTCCGCCCGCACCGATTATTGCTACATTCATAGAAAATTACCTTCCGCGCAATTTTTTATCTTCTTCCCGCAACACTTCTTTTTGCTCCGCGATCATTTCGGAAAATATCTTCCGAAGGCGGGGAATATTCAAACTCCGCAAAGCGGCATATGCTGCATTGTCGGGTTGAACAGCAGTTACTGCGGGCGTTTGTGACGGCATCATTAGCGATGAATTGATATTCATAAGCATATCAAGATTATCTTTAAATGGTGGGCAATTAATCACCGGAATATTTAGGTTGGCAGCAAGTGCTCCTCCTAGTCCGTTTGACCTGCCGGCAATAGCAATGACAGCGCCAGGTTCTATTGAATTATTATATTCTTTAGCAAGGTTTAAAATTTCTTCGCCGTTTTTGTGTGCCGATACAACACGATACTCTGTCATAATCCCGAATTTGACTAAATACTCGTTTACCTTCTGTGCGTGCGGCACGTCCTTCGGAGAACCCATTACAATGGCAACATATCCATCTTTTATGATATTCTGCTTCAGCAGGTTCTGATACATTCTTTGTGTAACATTTTCATCTGCTTCAACAACCAATTTGGAGCCGGTTACAAGTCTAAATATTTCCAGATAACGTTTGCCCGTTTCAGCAGCAACATCCTCCGGCAATGATGTTGGATATTCGCCATTAATTTTATTTTTGATCAACCACTGACGTACAAATTCCTTATCAATTTGTTCTGCTGTACCCGGATTCTTTTCATAATCTACCTTCCGCCAGAAACGTGAAGAGTCAGGTGTATGGATCTCGTCCATTAAGATCACTTTCCCGTCAAGCAGGCCAAATTCATATTTAGTATCAACAAGAATGATTCCTCGTTCAAGCAAGTACTGCGCTCCGAAATTATATAAAGCGAGGGCGGTATCGGCAATCTGGTGGTAAACTTCTTTTTTACACAGTCCTGAGGAAATAATTTCTTCGGGGGAGATCTCCCGGTCTACATCTTCCTTAGTTGTGGGTGTCAGGATTGGTTCGATAAACTTTTGGTTTTTTTGTAAGCCATCACTTACTGTTATCCCGGAAAATTTCCTTTTGCCCTCCTGATAATAACGCCACATCGATCCAGTAAGATAACCACGGACAACCATTTCGACCCGGATGGGAACAAGCTCCCTTACCAGGGTAATGTTAGGGTCAATTTGCCTGATAAAGTGATTTTCAATAATATTTGAAGTCTTATCGAACCAAAAATTTGCAATACCATTCAGCACTGCGCCTTTGTATTGTATTGGAGTTTTTAAAACATTATCAAATGCCGATATCCGGTCGGTAACCACAATCATTCTTTCCGTATTACTAATACGGAAGCTATCACGCACTTTACCGGTATGAATTTTATTGAGTTGCGGTGAACTGATATTGGTAAAATATTTCATTGTTTATTATTCCTATTAATTTTTATTTCCAATTCCTTAAGCGTCATCTATGCTAATATCATTATAGAAACGGGGTATGCCTCGTCTCCGTATTAAAATTCTTGATAGCTGTTACAAAACAAATATTACCGCTTTCTTAAGTGTTCAACAATATTCACAAAAACCTGTAATCCTTCGCCGCTGTCACCTGCTGATTCGGAAAGCATTTTCCTGCGGTTCCAATCCGGGTGATTGTAGGCAGATAAATATGCCTCCGGATGAGGCATCATGCCTAGTATCTGTCCCGTACAATCGGTCATCCCGGCACAATCCAACTCTGAACCGTTGGGATTGATTATATAATTCAGACAGTTCAGTTTTTTATCAATTATCTCCTTCCTGATATTCTCGTCCCTAATGATCAGTTTCCCTTCTCCATGACGGATGGGTAAATCAATAGTTGTTAATCCCTTCAGAAAAGGGGATTGATCGGCAGTAATTTTTAGTGTTCCCCAGTCATCAATAAAATGGCCTGAGTCATTCCTGGTAAGAGTAACCTCCTGTTCATAGTTACCCCCGATATTTGGAAGCAGTCCAAGTTTTACCAGAACCTGGAACCCGTTACACGAACCAAAAATAAATTTTTTATCCTCTATAAACTTAATAATTTCTTCGAGAAACGTTTGCCCGTTGTTCAACTTCCTGAATTTAATCTTATTAGCTAATACCTTCCCTGAAGCGATATCATCACCAAAGCTGAAACCACCCGGAAAATTCAGGATATCGTAACTGTGAATTGAAAAATTCCGGATAAATATTTCATTGAGATGAATAATGTCTGCTACAGCTCCTGCATATTGATATGCCGCTTTCATTTCTTCTTCGCAATTGATGCCGAAACCCGTTACGATGATGGCTTTAACTTTTTTCATAACTTAATGTAACAAACCATTTTTCCATATTTGTAAAAGATTTCTTACCTCCAGGTTGATAATTTTTGTTCCAAGATGATTGACTACCAGGTTGCCATCGTTTGATACCCTGCCAAGTAATTGTATTTCGCTCTCCATTACTGATTCAAATTCAATTTGTTTCTCCTGCGCAACCGATACGATAAACCTCGAGGGAGACTCGGAAAAGAGGAACGAATGCAGGGAAATATTTCTGGTTTCATTTAATTCCAGATTAACACCCAGGCCGCTTCCAAAGCAAGATTCAACAACGGCGACCATGAGCCCCCCGTCTGAAATATCGTGTGAAGATCTGAACAATTGAAATTCATGTGCCTTCATCATTTTCAGGTAAATCGGTTTTGCTTCTTCTTTCCGGACTTTCGGACAAATGCTGCTGCGTTCATTCATTATGAAATAGAATTCACTTCCTCCAGGTTCTTCATAATTATGACCCACATGATAAATTAAATCACCAGGATGTTTGAAATCAGAAGTGACTGTATTCCGGACATCGGTGATCTTGGTCGTTATTGAATAGAGGATGGTTGGTGGAACTGAAATTTTTACTCCGTCTCCTTTGAAATCATTTTTCATACTATCTTTCCCTGATGTCATCGGTATGGAATAGAAAGTGCTCATATCGTATAACGCTTCGCACATCAGAACTAACTGTCCAAGTTTCTGTTTCCCGTCCGGATTGTTGACTGGGTGGTAAACCGAATCCGGTACGCAGAAATTATCATTAACCGACCAGAAAATATCATCGGCAGGTGTAATATTCGGCAATTTCCCCCCCACAGAAATAATCTGCCGCATGGCTTCATCAAACGCGCATGCCGACATGTTGTATGGGTCAATATCCGAAAGTTTCGGGATTATTCCGTTTGAAATGGCAATCCCCTCATAACTGGAAAAATCTATGCGCATCACCGCTGCATCCTGAGGTGATTGCCGCTGTTCTCCCATTAGCGGTTTTATTATTGTTTTTCCCTTAACCTCATGATCATACTGACGAATCACCGATTCGCGCGAGCAAATATTAATACTACCCATCAGCCTTTTAAGAATATCATTATAATCAATTTGTGCAAGTATCCGTGGCTCCCGGTATTCCGGATTTTTCCATTCGGCTTCGAGAAACTTTTTAGGAACACCATCGTGTAAAAACTCCAACTGTAATAATGCAACAATCTGTTCTTCAAAACAGACTTTCAGGTATCCATTGCTGGTAAAGTTTCCAATGACAGTCGCTTCAACTTCCATAAGCTGTGCAAATTCAAGTACCTCTCGTTCTTTTTCTTTTTCCACAACTAGTATCATTCGCTCCTGGGATTCCGACAGAAAGATTTCCCACGGTTTTAAGCCGTTATATTTTAACGGGACTTTTTCAAGATGAACTATTGCCCCCTTACTAATGTCCGCAAGTTCACCGATGGCAGAAGATAACCCTCCTGCACCACAGTCAGTCGAGCACTTGACGAGCCCTTCTTTGCAAGCTATCTCTAAAAAGTCGCACACTAATTTCTGTGTGATGGGACTGCCAATCTGAACCGCCGATTGAGGAGATGACTCATCCAGTTCGCGGGAGGAGAATGTTGCTCCATGAATGCCGTCTTTACCGACTCGACCACCGATCGTAACTATTAGATCTCCGTCATTGATTTCTTTATTCCAGGTATCTTTGTCCCCGTACTTGAAAGGCATTATTCCCCCGGTTCCGCAATAAACCAATGGTTTTCCGGCATAGCGATCGTCAAAAATTATGGCTCCGTTTACAGTTGGAATACCCGATTTATTTCCCCCATCTTCAATTCCCTTCCTGACGCCCTCAAAAATTCTGCGGGGATGCAATTGACCGGTTAGCAGGGGTTTTGAATAAGATGGCGGCCCGAAACAGAGTATGTTGGTATTGAACAGCAGTTTCGCACCACCTATACCCGTTCCCATGGGGTCACGGTTATTTCCGAGAATCCCTGTAATTGCTCCGCCGTAAGGATCAATTGCCGAAGGTGAATTGTGAGTTTCTACTTTCCAAGCAAGTAGGGCATTATCATTAACCCGGACGACCCCTGCATTATCCGAAAATACTTTTATTAGCCAATGATTGCCGTTTGCTTCCAATTGTGCTCGTACCTGTTCAGTGGCCGAAGTGATATAAGTTTTAAAGAGTGAATCAATTTTCTTTTTGCTGCCATCCTCTTTGTTTTCGAATTCAATTATAGCATTGAATTCTTTATGTTTGCAATGCTCTGACCATGTTTGTGCAATAATTTCAAGTTCACAATCCGTAGGGATTGAGGAAACCCCTGCATCTCTTCGAACGGCCTGACTATCTTCTCTCCTATAATAGGATTGAATTGCCAGCATCTCTTCAAGATTCAGCGAGAATAGTTTTTCATCTGAAAGTTTTAACAATAGTGTATCAGAAATGTTCAGGTCAATCAGCTCAACTTCCTTTGATGAAGCAATCTTCACTTCCGGAATATAATATGCAAATGATCCAGTATAGCTTCCATATTGAAAATGATGAATCAGCTTGTTGCCGAGAAAATTTTCGGTTATCTCTTTTAATTGTTCTGTTGATAATGCCCGTTCAATTAAAAATATTTCCTGTGAAAAAATATGTTGCGTCGAAATATCAATTGAGATGTTCAGTATGTCAAAAAGTGTTTTTTGCGCAGATATGCCTTCATCGTCGGTAACACCGGGTAATTTCGCAACAACGATAAATGATTGATAACCATCTTTGGGAACAAACCCGTTGATCCATATTTTGTTAATGATAGGATCCCTGATTCCATGTTCTGCAAAATAGTCTAACTGTACGACGGTAAGCGGATAGTTGACTAAAAATATTTTCCCGCTCTTTATTTTTCCCGTGTCCATGCCGAGAAATTTTTTTACTACAGCTTCAACTTGCTCGCCGTTGACGTCGGAAATAGTATTCTTCAAAAAGACCTGGATACTGTGAATAGTATGCTCCATAATTATTTCACACCAAGATCCGTATAAATAAAGCGCTGTTCATGAAGTTCAATTTCAATTTTATAATCCTCAATAACTTTTCCGGCACTTTGTGCTTGATAAGATTGATCACCGTTAATTAAATTCAGGGCTTCATTTAGGTAGTCACCCGGAACTACAATAAGTAAACCGTTCCCCATATTCCAGTAACGATAAGCTTTTGCCATTGAAACATGACCGAGACGGATTAATTCTTTTACCGCTTCATCAGGCTCAAAAACATTATCAAGTATAGCTCCTTTTTTATTTATCTTAAGAAGCCTGCCCAGGTTGTCAACAACTCCGCCCCCAGTTATATGCGCTATTCCATGTACTGCTATATTGTTATCAAGTAGTTTAGTAATTATCGGCGCATAAATTAAACAGTGTGTTAAAGCGACTTCTCCCCAGGTGCTATTTACATCGAATGATTTTTTGTGCCATTCCTTGCCATAATTTTCAGTAAGAATTTTGCGCAATAACGAAAACCCGTTGCTTCTGAATCCCGGATTCCGGACAGAGATTATAATATCACCTTCTATTATCAGTGAACCATCGATTGTTTCAGAAAGGTTTTTATGCAATACCCCAATTCCGGTGGCACACCAGTTAAAATGCATCTTGTCACCGAAACCGCCAATCCTGTTTCCCAACTCAGCAATTTCACCGCCGGTTATGGCTATCTTTGAAAAATTAGCCGCGTCACACAACCCTTTCATCAGGTGATCAACTATTGAATTGTCAAGAATATCCACATCAAGAATATTTGATAGTGATGTCGGTGCAAAACCGTTTGCTGCAAGATCATCAACTGTCATAGCAACTAGGTCGAAACCAAGAGTATCATAGATTCCCGTGCGCTCGGCAACTTCTATTTTGGTTCCAATGCCGTCGGAGGAAATGCCAATCTTTACACCATTGAAATCAAGCATTGTCGCGTATGACCCATCGATCCGTTGTCGGATTTCGCCTGGTTCATACATTCTGTTTGCAAATGTTTGCTTTGCCCAGTTGTATGCAATTCTGGAACAACTGCTTCCTTTATTAGTATCAATACCGCTATTATTTTGTGTTGTCATTAAATTTTTCGATTCTAATTAGATTTTTCTTTTTTTAAACGCATTAAGCATTACACCAAGGGGCATGAAGGATTTCAAAAAGTATTGGGCAAGGGGAAACAATTCCGATTTGTCTGATAAGCTGAAGAGAACTCGTTTAATTTTTATTATATCCTGCATGAACTTTTATATTTTCAAATGTATTCCAGGCAATTTCCCGATAACGATCGGTTGCTTCTGACGGATCAGCGCTATGTGTAATTCCTCTGCCGACAATAATTGCATCCGCACCACCGCGGATTGCCGAGCCGGGTGTAATATAGGTCTGTCCCAATGTATCAGATTTATGCTCAATCTGCACGCCGGGAATCAGAAGGAGAAATCCGACAGGGATTTTCCGCCGGAGTTTTGCTATCTCTTCTTCATTTTTCCCATGCCCAATGAAACCTGAGACCACCTGTTTATTTCTGGTTCCAATTTCAATTACTTTCCGTGTGTAATTTTCCGAAATAAGATTATCCTTCGTTGACATTTTTGCCAGTAGAAATGAACTCCGGTTTTTCATTCCGTCGAATATTCCATGTAATATCGATTCACCCACAATGAGATGAACAGTTACAAATTCCGCCCAATCGGCAATATGATACATACCACTCCGGTACTGCATCTTCACAGTGTTCCCGATATCAGCAAATTTTCTATCTTCGAAAATCATGAAACCATATGTTTCAGCAGCCTGCTTCAGTTTAATCAGGAATCCCTCAGAAAAATCTTTCAGAATATCAACGTGAGTCTTCAGCACAGCTATCTTATCTCCTGTTTTTTCAATGATCTTAAAAAACTCATTACTGGTTTCTACGTCAATAGATAAAATAAGATTTGATTTTTTTCTGTTCATTAGATCGGATAATTTCTGCGTTAAAGGGTTCCCCGATCCGGATGGTTTATCTTTCTCTGCTGTACTGCTCTTTTTTAGAAAGTTTTTTATTTCCTCTTCTTTGCTGCTGTCTATTAAATCTTTGGCCCTGAGGATTGCAACAATTTCATGGATTGTTGTCAGCTTAAATAAATTAATGCCATACCTCTTTAATCCTTCTCCCCCGTCAGAACTCCGGTCGATAATAACTACAACATTACCAACTCTTAAACCTTCCTGCTCGAGCGTTTCTTTGGTTTCGAGAATACTTTCACCGGAAGTGATCAGGTCCTCAATTAACAAACATTGATCATTCTGATTAAATGAACCAATGATTGAATCTTTCGAGCCATATGCCTTCTCTTCTTTTCGTTTAATTATGAGAGGCTTGCTTAAATGAATGGCCAATGCCGAAGCAAGTGGCAGTCCAGTATAAGGTACACCGGAAAGCCGGTCGAATTGCAAATTTACCGGTATCTCTCGTGCAATAAGTTCAATCACTCCCTGGAAAATATAAGGGTAAGAAATTATATCCCGTAAGTTTATATAGAACGGAGAGGTTATTCCGCTTTTCAACACAAAACTACCGAATTTAATTGCCCCTATTTTATGTAATGCGACGATAAACTCTTCTTTAGTCATATGTGACTTCTTTTCCTTGTGGATTATTTATTTCTCCGTTAATCATGGTAAAAACAACCTTGCCGGAAACCTCCATTCCGTTATAAGGAGAGTATTTAGCTTTAGAAGCAAATTTTTGAGCATCGATTGTCCAGGATATTTTAGGATCAATCACTGTTAAATCAGCGTAATATCCTTCATGGATAAAGCCCCTTTTATGAATTTTCATTATTTCTGCGGGTTGTGAACTGGTCAGTTTAACAATTTCTTCAATGCTGATCCTATGGTGATTAATTGCTTCATTGAGGAGTAATGGTAAAGTTGTTTCAAGACCGGGAAAACCGGAAGGTGCCTGATCATATTTTTTTAATTTTTCTTCGAGAGCGTGAGGAGCGTGATCTGAACCTATAGTGCCGATAATTCCTTCGTTTAACGCCCTCCATAATGCATCATTATCTGCAGCCGTTCGTAATGGGGGATTCACTTTTCCGAAATTTCCGATATGTTGAAGGATTGACTCATCTATAAATAAATAATGAGGAGTGACTTCACAGTATAAGGGAAAATCGAGATTCTGCTTATATTTTTTTATTATATCAATTTCTTCAGCTGAGGAAATATGCAACAGCAACAGCTTATTTTTCACTTTATCTGCGATTGAAAGGACTAATTCAACTGCTTTACCGGCAGCGCCTGTGTTCCTGATTTTATTATGATAGAGTACCGAATTGAATTCCTCCCCCTTATAAAGTAGTGACTGAGTTTTAATTGCATCCTGCAATTCGCAATGGGCCAATACTGGTTTATCAAAACGTTTTGCCAACTCAAAAAACTTTTTGATCAAATCATGGTTGGTTATAATTTCATTCGAGCTTGACGCTGCAAGAAATATTTTTATGCCCGCAACATTAGGCTCTTTCTCAAGAAGTATTTCAACTTCATGAAAATTATAAGGCGTCGCCCCTACATATATTCCATAATTAACGAGTGATTTTTTTGCGTATTCTTTTTTGTGAAGATAATTATTGAGATTAGTTGTAGGCGGGTTTGTGTTTGGCATGTCAAAGATGGTAGATACTCCTCCCTTCAGTGCCGCCCTGCTTGCGGATAGCCAGTCCTCCTTATATGACTGGTTCATATCCCGTACATGGGTATGCAGGTCAATCATACCGGGTAAAACCAAATTTCCCTCAATATTTATTTGCTGATCATGCTGAAAATTTTCATTTCCGATTTTAGAGATAACTTCCCCTTCAACAAGAATATTGGTCAATTTACTGTTAAAATTGCAGCTTGTTAAAAGGGTTTTCATAAACCAGTTTTATAATGTTAAAAACAAATATAATAATGAAATAATTACGTAAAAATTAAATAAACGTTAATAAATTAAAAAATATAGTCGATTTTAAACATTTAATAAAGTTATTTTGAAAAATAACTAAATTATTTTATATTAAAGCCCGATTTAATTTTACATAATTAACCGGATTTTCTCATACCTATAATGAGAATTCAAAGAAATAGCGACTTTCGAAAATTAAAGGCTTACCGGGCTTTCAGAGGAGGCTATTTCCCAGGTTTTATTTCTAATTTCCACCTGATTCTGAAGAATATTTCCATACAGTTAAACTGCCTGTTAATGCTTTGCATATTAGTAATATTTATGAAAAATTTTTATTTTAATAAAAAACATGGATTAATATGAAAGATCTTATATCAATGAGAAATCTTGGCAAAGAAGATATTCTTTACTTTCTTGAGACTGCCAGAAGGATCGAACAGAAAAATATTTTCCCCGATCTTTCGGACAAAGTTGCCGCATTATTATTTTTTGAGCCGTCCACCAGGACGATTTTTTCGTTTGATACCGCGATCAAACGGCTGAATGGTAAAAGTCTGATAATGCATGGACCAGAAGGCTCATCAGTGAAAAAAGGTGAAACCTTTGCCGATACTATCAAAACTATCAGTCAATATGTTGATATCTTCATCATCCGTTCGGTGGTTGAGGGAGCAAGCCGCTATGCTTCCGAGATTATTCCGCAACCGGTAATAAACGCGGGTGATGGCAGTAACCAGCATCCCTCACAAACGCTACTTGATCTTTACTCAATACTCAAGACGCAGGGAACGCTTGAGAATCTGAAGATTGCATTGGTTGGAGATTTGAAATTCGGGAGAACCATTCACTCGCTGGTGTACGGTTTAGCGCACTTCAAGCCAACCTTCTACTTAGTTGCTCCAGGTCATTTGGGGCTCCCTGAATATATACGGACGGACACAGCCCTTAGTCATGTTATATTTGAAGAGCGCAGTAAAATCGAAGATGTTGTTGATGAAATTGATATTATGTATGTGACACGAGTTCAAAAGGAACGATTCACCGATCCGGAAGATTACGAAAAGGTAAAGAATGCTTATCAGATTACGCGCGAACTTATTGACAATGCGTCACCAAAAGATAATATGAAAATCATGCATCCCTTGCCACGGGTAAATGAAATATCTCCGCTTGTGGATGAAACTCCATATGCCTATTATTTTCAGCAAGCAAAAAACGGACTTTGGATAAGACAGGGGATTATATCAATTTTACTTGGAAAGGTTGCATCATGAAAGAATTAAAAGTTGACGCGATAAAAGACGGAACGGTTATAGACCACATTCCGGCAGGCAAGGCAATAAAACTGATCGGGATTCTGAAAGTAGATGAAACCGACCAGCTTATGATAGGGACACAATTGCAAAGCAAAAAATATGGAAGAAAAGATGTCATCAAAATTGAGAATAGGGAGTTTTCCGACAATGAATTAAACATCATAACATTAATTGCTCCGACAGCCACATTTGTTACTATCCGGAATTATGAAACCATCAAGAAAACGAATGCGCAAATCCCGGAAATCATTGAAGGATTGATTAAATGCCCGAATCCAACTTGCATTACCAATAACGAGCAGATGAAAACACGTTTCACCGTTGAAACTGCTGAGCCAATCAAAATACGGTGCTCGTTCTGTGAACGGGTATATCGTGTTGATGATATCAACCGGTTTATAAATGGAAATAAAGAATTTAAATCAATTGAATAACCGATTACAAACGGAATTTTTAGGAAATAAAATGCAATCACCACTGGTGCTTGCATCCGGTATTTTGGGAATTTCATATTCCGGTATGCTCAGGGTTATTGAAAATGGTGCCGGTATGGTGACCACGAAGTCGTTTACCTTAGAAAAAAGAAAAGGACACGAAGGCCCGAGTGTTGCTGAATTTACCGGCGGTTTCATTAACTCAATGGGATTAAGCAATTCCGGTCTTAAAGAAGGGCTGCGTGAGGTTGAGGATTTCAAAGCACATTCCGATGCCCCCTTGATTCTCAGTGTTTTTGGAACAACAGCAGAGGAATTTATTGCTCTGACGACCATGGCCAATAGTTCGAATGCTGATATGCTGGAGTTGAACCTCTCATGTCCCAATGTTGCAGATGAGTTTGGCATCCCTCTATCGGCATCAAAGGAAATTGTTTTTGATATTATACAAACAGTGAAACAGCATGCGAAAATTCCCATAATCGCGAAACTATCTCCCAATACGTATAATGTTACGGAAATTGCAATTGCTGCAGAGCGCGCAGGTGCTGATGCGTTGAACTTGATTAATACTCTTGGGCCCGGAATGATTATCGACATTAACGCAGGAAAGCCGGTAATCCTCAATAAATTTGGAGGAATTTCCGGACCAGCAATTAAACCTATTGCTATTAAGTTAGTTTATGAGATCTCCCGGAAAGTAAAAATTCCCATTCTCGGAACAGGAGGATTGATATCGGGAAATGACATTATTGAAATGCTGATGGCTGGTGCGGTTGTAGCTGGAATTGGAACGGCGGTTTACTATCGCGGTATAGAAGTGTTTAATCTTGTCAACCGGGAAATTCTTCAGTTCATGGATGAGCATGAAATTGAAAATGTGACCGATATAAGACCAATTTAATTTTTTATTAAGCAAGTGAGTTGCAACTGTTACAACATAAGCAAATAAAAATCCAAAAAATTATTATCGAATCTGAGTCAACAAAAACATTTGTTTTTAATCATTCGATGATGGCCAAACCAGGGCAGTTTATCATGCTGACAGATTACGAAACAGGCGAAAAACCCTTTTCATTTTCTATGCTTGATGAAGAAAAATTTTCCATTACCATTAAAAAGGTCGGTAAATTCACCGCCCGTCTGTTCGAAATGAAAGAAGGAAACAAACTCTATACCCGAGGCCCGTATGGTAATATTTTTAATTTGCATCCGCCGGAAATAATTCAGAACCAGAACCTGCTTGTTGTTGGCGGTGGTTGCGGCATTGCTCCATTGCGATTTCTTCTTTACAGATTGATTGAGAATAAGTCAAATAAGGTTACGCTTATTTTAGGTGGAAGAACAAAATCGGATTTATTGTTTCTTAAGGAATTTAATTCGCTGGGGATTAACGTTTTATGTGCTACCGATGATGCAAGCTATGGAGTTAAAGGAACTGTTGTTGATAAATTGAAAGTGGAGTACAATCCGGATGCATATAATTATTTTTACATTGCCGGTCCTGAACCGATGCTGAAGAATGCATTTGAATATCTTAAAGATAAACCGGTGGATGGGGAGTTTTTATTAGAGCGTTATATGAAGTGCGGAATTGGGATATGCGGACAATGTACTATTGATCCCATTGGCATCAGGATGTGTATTGAAGGTCCAGTTGTGAAGAAAAATGCAATCGCCCAATTAACGGAATTCGGCAGTTATACAAGAGATGCATACGGAAGCAGGAGTATGTTTTCTCATTCAGTTGTTAATTTTTAAATAGTCCATTTTAATATAACGAGAAATCCAACTGCGGAATGGACTCTTCAGCAGATAAGGAACTTACTTTTCGAATATGATATTCCTAAGTATTTAATAAGAGACCGTGACAGAGAATATGGAAATTTGTTTAGCGAGGGAATAAACAAATTCAGAACACACCTGGGAATTAATAAAGGCTCACCATATGGAAGGCCAGTAAAAATTATTTTCCTTTTTCTTTGCCGGAATTTTTTCGTTTTAAAGATTGTTAGGTTTCATTTCTCTATTTATTTTATATATTTTATGAAGATAATTGAAGGATAGAAAACAAATGATTTCCCTCACAATTTACCGACGAAGAATTTATCCAATAATTTTAATCTGCATTTTTTTACCCGGTTTAGTTTTTTCTGACATTTACCCCCAAAAAACAAACCATAAGGAAATAAAGGGGGTTTACCGATTAATAAATGAGATTAAAGATGGTTTTGAAATATGCATAGTAGATGGTCCGTTAGTACGTCAGAAAATTTATCCTGAGTTTCTTTACGGGGGAAATGAACAGCGCTATTTATTTAATCCTAAACATGAGATATGGATAGATAATTCAATTTCGGTTGAAGAATACAGATACACTGTAGCGCATGAACTGAATGAAAGACATTTAATGGCAGCATTTGGATATACTTATTCTGATGCGCATGACAGTTCATTAAGATTAGAAAGAAAAATGCGTTTATCTGATCTTGAATTAGCCAATAATCATGAAGAAGAATTACCAAAAGTTGCACCTTGTGATTGTGATAAAATAAAAGAAATACCTGAGCTGGGGGATTCAATAAAACTTACGAACATTTATTTACAGTTATATTCAGTCCGCCAGGGCATTGCTATATGGATAGTAGACGGGGCAAATGTAAGAAGAGATATTTATCCTGATTTCGGGTTAAGCGGAAATGATCTTGCATATTATTTTATTCCCAGGAATGAAATCTGGATTGATGCACAAATCTCATGTGAAGAGACAGAATTATCAATTTTGTGCGAATTAAATGAAAGGAAACATATGGCTTCCGGGGAGGATTATGACCATGCATATGAAAAAGCTTTAGGAGAAGAAAATAAGATACGAAACCAAAAGTATAAGGAAGCAGCAAATAAGCCCTCTATAAGGGTTCCAAAACTGAGCGAACGGGATAAGGGAACCGGAGACGAAAAGTAGGAGGTAAAAATATGACTGACCAGAAGGACAGGAATTATATTTTAATTATTACAACCTTAAGCTCATTTATGACTCCCTTCATGAGCTCCGCTATAAATTTAGCCCTACCATCGATAGGGAAAGAGTTTTCATTAAATGCTGTACTTCTCGGGTGGATAGCAACTTCATTCCTTCTGGCAACGGCTGCATTATTACTACCAGCAGGCAGGTTAGCAGATATTTATGGAAGGACGAAATTGTTCAAGGCTGGAATTGCCATTTATACAATTGCTTCTTTATTCTGCGGGTTATCTTTTTCTGGAGAGGTTTTAATAATATCCAGAATAGTGCAGGGTATTGGGGGAGCGATGCTATTCAGCACCTCAACAGCAATTCTTGTATCTTTTTTCCCATTTGAGGAAAGGGGAAAAGTATTAGGAATTAATACAGCGGCTGTATATACAGGATTATCTTCGGGACCATTTATAGGTGGAATCATAACACAACACTTTGGATGGCGATACATTTTTTTCATAAACGTCCTGTTAGGATTACTGAGTTTAATAATTGCATATAAGAAATTAAAATATGAATGGGCTGAAGCGAAAGGAGAGAAATTTGATATTACCGGTTCGATAGCATATGGTGTGACTCTAATCATAATCATGTATGGATTTTCCATTCTTCCTAAAATGTTTGGAACTTATTTAATTATTTTAGGAGTAATAGGTTTTTATATCTTTTCCCAATTTGAATTAAAGGTAAGAAATCCAGTTTTTAATATGAGTTTATTTACAACAAACAGAGCATTTGCATTTTCCAATTTAGCAGCTTTAATTAATTACAGCGCAACATTTGCGGTTGGATTTTTATTAAGTTTTTATCTTCAATACATAAAAGGATTTAATCCCCAGACAGCGGGGATAATACTGGTATCCCAGCCAGTTATTATGGCAGTTTTTTCCCCGATCTCCGGAAAGATTTCAGATAAGACCGAACCACGGATTGTTGCTTCGACCGGAATGATAATAACAACTATAGGATTATTTATTTTAATATTTCTGAAGGTGGAAACAAGTTTGTTTTTCATTATCACAAGTCTTGTTTTTCTTGGATTTGGATTTGCCCTTTTTTCATCACCTAACACGAATGCAGTATTAAGTTCCGTTGATAAAAAATTCCTAGGGGTTGCAGCTTCTACATTATCGACGATGAGGATGACCGGGCAGATGTTCAGTATGGGAATTGCTTTGCTGATCATATCAATCTTTGTTGGTAAATCCAAGATCACTCCTGAAAATCACAGTGCATTACTAAGCGGGATAGGGATAGCGTTCATATTATTTACAATTCTATGTTTTGCCGGAATATTCGCTTCATTGGCGAGAGGAAGGATAAGGGAATAATTTTTATACCAATCTAAAATAATTTTTTCATAGAGCATAACTATCAATTCGTTGAAAAAGTGTTCCTGAAAAAAAATTAACATAATTTCAAAATCATTAGAAGAGGAAAATGAAGATATCAGGAGTTAGAATAAATACATTTATTTTGATGTTATTATTTTTTGCCATGTTGAACGGGCAAAAAATATATGGTCAAAATTTCATACCGGAGTCAACTCCGAGCAATATATACGCATATAATTTATATCCTTTTTCAATATATCCTCATGCAATAGTGGATACAACAATTGAAGAAAATTCTCCTGAAGGGGACACACTTGTCAAGGAGGAAACACCTAAACTACTTCCTGATAAGATTAGTTTTGGTGAGAAGTTATTCTGGGGTGAGAGTGGAGTTTTCAGGGGGATAGGTATTGCGTCACCACTGACACCCGAAGTGAGGAAGCATGAACTTACTGTGAGGCGTGCGATGTTGACAATGCATCAGATTGGAGGATTTTTGGCTCTTGCTGCAATGATTGGAACAGCCTGGACAGGACAGCGGACTCTTGACGACCCAAGAAACAGAACACTGCGAAACGACCATCAAAAAATGATATTAGCAACTGTAATCACATATTCCTTTACGGCATCGTTGTCTATACTTTCTCCTCCTCCCCTTATCCGCAGGGACGAGGGTGGTACTACTGCCATTCATAAAACACTCGCATGGTTTCACGTGGCGGGAATGATTCTGACACCAATTTTAGGTTCAATGGTCAGCCAGAAGGGGGTTAAGGGAAGTCTGGGCATAAATATAGACAAGGCTCATTTTCATCAATACGCCGGTTATATAACCACGGCAATTTTTGCAGCATCAATGATTGTAATAACATTTTAACGGAGAGATAACTATGGTTATTAAAAATTATTTTCTTTTATTGGCATTATTGTTTTTAGTTACGGTTTCCAAAGCGCAGACTAAGAAAATACAAGCGGACAAAAAGGAATCATCGGTTACATATCAAATGACTCATCCACTACATGAAATAGAAGCAACAAGTAAAGATATTGGCTGCTGGGTCGATCTTGATCCGGCGAAGAAAGAAATATCTCATGTTTATGTACAGATTGATGTAACAACATTTAACAGCGAGAATTCAAACAGGGATTCGCATGCTATGGAAGTTATAGATGCTATTTCATATCCTAAAGTAAAGTTCACCAGCACCAGTATTACAAATACTGGTGATAAACTAAAAATAACAGGCAAGCTTACATTTCATGGGGTAACAAAAGAAATAACATTTGACGCTTTGCCAAAGTGGGAAAGCAACAAACTTACAGTAACCGGGAATTTTGTTATAAGTCTGACCGAATTTAAAATTGAGAGACCATCGCTTTTGATGATACCGGTAAAAGACGAACTTAGGTTTTCATTTGTAGAAGTTATGAATTTGTAAGATTTTTATCTGAATATTCTCTAACTTTGTTATAAATTTTAGAGAATATTATGGATAGAAGAGATTTTCTTAAAAAGAGTATTCTGCTTGGCGCAGCTGCAGGGGCAGCTCAATCCCTTGGGAATTTTTCTAATTTATTTGCAGCACAAAGAAACCTTACACCAAAAGGTTATGATCTTATTGCAATCAAGGGGGGAGAGCCCAGTGCTATGTTTGACAAGGCGATTGAGTCTTTTGGGGGAATGAAAGCTTTTGTTAAAAAAGGGCAGACAGTTGTTATTAAACCAAATATTGGATGGGATGTATCTGCTGAAAGAGCCGGAAATACCAATCCCCTTTTGGTTAAACAGATCATTAAACACTGCTTTAATGCCGGCGCGAAAGATGTGTATGTATTTGACCATACCTGCGATGACTGGAAGAGGAGTTATTCAGACAGCGGAATAGAAAGCGCTGTGAAAGATGCGGGAGGAAAAATAGTTTCGGGGGCAAACGAGGGTTATTATCACGAAGTAGAAGTTAAATCCGGTTCAACGCTTAAAAATGCCAAGGTGCATGAACTTATTCTTAACAGCGATGTTTTTATAAATGTACCTATATTAAAGCACCATGGATCTACCGGGATAACAATCGGGATGAAAAATTTGATGGGGATAGTTTGGGACAGAGGTTTCTGGCATCAGAACAACCTGCATCAATGTATAGCAGATTTTGCATCCTACCGAAAACCGGACCTAACTATTGTGGATGCTTATAATGTTATGAAGAGAAACGGCCCAAGGGGAGTATCAAAAGATGATTTAGTTACGATGAAGTCGTTAATAATATCAAGGGATATTGTTGCCGCTGATGCTGCAGCAGCAAAACTTTTTGGAACAGAACCTGAGAAAGTAGATTATATCCGTATAGCAAACCAAATGAAGCTGGGAATAATGGATCTGAATAGGCTCTCGATTAACCGTATTATAATGTGATTTGATGAATTTGGCTCATTTGAGGAAAATCAGAATAGGGGTTTCGCTTTTATTTTTTATTTTGTTTACTGTTATATACCTGGATCTATCGGGGCTGTCCGTTCAGAAATTATCTAATTATGTAACTTATCTTCAGTTCATCCCTTCGATATTAAAATTCTTAAGTATAATAAGTATTTCGGCTACAGGTTTCATTATTGTAATTGCACTTACATTTTTGTTCGGGAGAATTTATTGCTCAAGTATTTGTCCAATGGGGACGCTACAGGATATTATTTCTTTTATTTCAAGGAAATTAAATAAGAAGAAATATTTTAGATTAAAAAAAAGATACAAGATACTGAGGTATTCTTTATTAGCGGGCGCAGTTATTTCGTTTTTCTCAGGAAGTTTAATTTTAATAAACCTGCTTGATCCGTTCAGTAATGCGGGAAAGATATTTACAAACCTATTTCGATCAATCCTGATTTTAGCTAATAATTTTGCCGCCTTCACCTTGGGGAAATTAAATGTTTATTGGCTATACCCAGTTGAAGTCAGGGGATTTAGTTATGCCGCAATAGGATTTTCATTTATAGTGCTGGCAACGATTGGAATAATGTCATTTATGAAGGGGAGGTTATTCTGCAATATAATTTGTCCGGTCGGCACATTGCTTGGACTCGTTTCAAAATATTCCCTTTTTAAGATTTCGATAGATAAGGATAACTGCATTAGCTGCAACCTTTGTGAGAGGGTATGCAAGTCGGGCTGCATTGATAAGAAGAATAAGATAATACATATTGACAGATGTGTAAGCTGTTATAACTGTTTTGAAGTTTGTCCCAAAGGAGGGATAGGATACACAAAATCAATATTGAAACGAGAGGCAACGGAGCCGGTAAAATTTGATAATAAAAGGAGAGAGTTAATATCTAAAACTTTTTTATATGTAATAGGTTTCTCCTCTATATCATTAGGGCAGATAAAGATTATTCCAAAGAAATTAAGCAAGATTCCGAATCTGAAAAAGAATACGGTATCACCTCCGGGGTCGAGAAGCATTTCGCACTTTACGGGTAAATGTACTGCCTGTCATTTATGTGTGAGTGGATGTCCGACTCAAGTTTTGCAACCCTCATTATGGGAATACGGATTTACGGGAATTTTTCAACCATACATGAATTACAAGGCAAGTTTCTGCAACCAGGATTGCGTAATATGCGGACAGATATGTCCTACAGGAGCAATCCTTCCATTGACGGTTAATGATAAGAAGCTTACGCAAATAGGGAAAGTAAATTTCATTAAGGATAACTGCATAGTTGAAACAGAGGGAACCGAATGCGGTGCATGCTCAGAGCATTGCCCCACCAAAGCAGTTCAAATGGTTCCTTATAAAAAGCTGCATTTACCAGAGATCAAGAATGAATACTGCATAGGATGCGGTGCGTGCGAATTTGCGTGTCCAGTTAAACCATATAAAGCAATATTTGTCGATGGAAATGAAATACACCAGACGGCAAAGAAAAAGATTGAAGAGAAGATTCAGCAAAAGGTGGATTTAAAATCAGACTTCCCGTTCTAATAAAGGGAAATGGTTCCAATTTTTTGACCTAAAAAAGATCGTTTTGGGTGTGGCAAAAAATCGATTTTCGGACAGTAAATAGTAGAGGGGAACTTTTTTTTAGATCTCGAATGGTAATTTTTACCTTGGAAGGAGGGGCTGAAAGGGGGTGCAAGAGGTTAATTAACATACCAAATCAAAATTTGCAGTCGTTCCACCTTACTCTCAGGTTGCTCTCAGGTTGCTCTCACCTTGCTCTTTTTGCTATATGGTTGCCTCAAAGTTGCTTTGGCGGCAAGGGGAAATTGTAATATTTAATATTTATTTTTAAATATTAGGATTTTAGTACTTGTGATGAATAATTCTACAGGTTCAGAGATTTTAGGTTTTTAATTCCGGGTGCCAATTTGCAGAAGATTTAAAGGGAAGAATTAATTTCAAGATTATACATTCGATATTGTACGGTAAATATAAAGGAGAATCGGCATGAGATATTTAATCAGTTTATTGATACTTGCACTATTATTTACACCGGTTAAGATTAGAGCAGGCGAAGGAGAAAATATATGGACATCCGGGAAATTTAAAGTCGAGATTGATGGAAGTAAAATTGTTATTATGAATAATAATAAAAAGATGGTAGTAATATCTTCAATTGAATTTAATTTTACTAAGCCAATTTCAATTTCCGTTAAGATGAATACTCCTGAGAAATTAAGTTTAGAAATGAAATATCCTTCGGAAGCAAAATACAGGGAAGAAGGAAAACCATTATATGCCCAAGTAGATATTTCGGTTAGTAATAATACGATCGAGTTCTTTTCAGATCCAAAATGGTCGGAACATGTTACGATTAATATGGAAGACAACGGAGAACATTTCTTTGGGATACTTGAACCACTATATCCAGGCAACAGGAAGAGTCCAGATTTACGCGGGGAGGTTGTAGATGTAGATATTCAGGGGAATGGAGATCAATATCATGAAAATTATGCTGATGTCTGGTCCGCTTTTTATATGACAAATAGAGGGTACGCATCATTTTTTGATACATTTGCCAAGGGGAGATATAAATTAGGAATAAACAACCAGACATCGCTTTATCACCGGACAGGAAAGCTGGAATGGTATATTAGTATTGGAAATAACGGTGATGAAATATTAAAGGAATATTACGGGATAATCGGGAAACCAAAATATGTTCCGATGTGGGCATGCGGTCCTATGGCATGGAGGGATGAGAACAAAGGTGGGAAGGAGGAAATACTATCGGATATTAAGAAGATGACGGAATTGCAAATTCCCTTTACGTCATGGTTGGCAGACAGGCCATACAGCAATGGATCAAACAACTGGTCAAAGATGGATTTCAACAGTAAATTTTCAAATCCGAAAGAATGGATTGGGGAGATAAATAATAAATACGGGATGCAGTTTATGACCTGGGTAGGACCGATGACATTTGAGGATAAGGAATTTCCAGGCTTGCTTCCGAATTTCAAAGGATACATGGATCTTACTAATCCCGATGCTGTCAGGGAATTCAAAAGAAGATTAAATGAATTTCAATACAGTGCAGGAGTAAAGGGGCATAAGATGGACAGGGCTGAAGAGCAGTTCCCGGAAATGTCCCCCTGGTATGACAAGACACCTGAAGCGGAACGAAGAAATAAATATATATATCTATATGCAAAAACGATCGATAGTTTTCTGAGTGAGAAATATGATAAAGACCAATTTAATTATTCAAGAGGCGCTTTCCACAGATGCCAACCATATTTATCAGCATTATGGGGAGGAGATTCAAGGGCGAGCTGGGATGGACTTGCGGGGAGTATTGCAAATTCTATGCGATGCGGGTTTATGGGATTTCCGGTATGGGGATCAGATGTTGGGGGATATTTAGGAGGGGGGATTTCGGAAGAACTTTATGCACGGTGGCTGGAGTTCGGATCCTGGTCAGGTTTTTTCGAAATAAAATTAGATGATACCGGAGGGAAGGGAGAAGAGAGACCACCATGGAAATATTCGGCAAAGCTAATAAACATTTTCAGGAACTGCGCTTCTTTCAGGATGGATATGGAACCTTTTATTTATTCACTTGTGAACACATCATATAAAAATGGTGTGTTGATGAAGCCGCTGGCTTACGTGTTTCCAGAGGACAAGAAAACTTTCGATATCTGGAACGAATACATGTTTGGAAATACTTTTTTAGTTGCGCCAATAACAGATTCTTCAAGCACGAGGAAAATTTATTTACCAAAGGGAAAATGGCTCGACTTTTATAACAGAAATATAAAATATGAAGGGGAAACAGAGATTAATATAACTGTCCCTCTTGATCATATTCCGATTTTTGTAAAAAGTAATTCATTTTATATTACGGGAAGGATGTTAGATGGGAATTCGAAGTTATGGAAGAATGGCGGAAATGAAAAAAGATTAAATATATATGCTTTTCCCGGAGAAATGGGAGATAGGATAACATTTGATTATATCGATTATTTAGACAATAATAAGGAGAAGAATTTTGTAATGTCTAAAAGCAATGATATTATAGAAATATCCTCCCCTCCATTATCAACGGAGGCAGTTTATGTAATAAAAACAGATGTGGGACCAAAATCAGTTACTGTTAACGGTGAAAAAATAAAATGGGAATGGGACAATGCATATGGAACAGTAATTATTCATTTGAAGAAGGAGGAAGGATTCCATATTCAAATAAGGAACTAAACTAAAGAATGACAGCCAGAGGAAATTAAATTCGGTTAAAATTTATTTAGGAAGGGATACATCAAATAGAACTTTACTATTCCGTTGGAGAACTGGACAGCAGGTGCGGGGAATTTCATATAATTTAAAGTCTGCCGGAACCAGTTCCAGAAACTTCCCCCTTCGGGTAAAAGTTTAACAAGGTTATAATCGAGGGCGATGATGAACCTTCTAATGTTCTGCTGATCCGGGGAACCGCGAAGATTTGGTTTAAGATCTGAATCAGCACCATATCCAACTGCAATATTTAACCAAGGGATCCAGTACTTTTTAAGGTTATCAGGGAGGATATTATTAACATTTACAGAATACCAGAAGGTTGTGCTGTTATAATCATCAAAAAAAGTTTTGGGTCTATTAATGTTTGCTTTTGTAGTCCATTCAGTAGGGACATATTGCCATTTAGGTGTAATATTTTGTAAAGCAGGGACATAATGCTGAGCCAAATAAAAGGCAGAACCGATAAAGTCAAAATACCAGTCACTTGGGCTGAAGCCCCAATCTTTTGCAAAGCCATCCTCAGTTTCCACATAGGTTTGATAAGCTAAACCAAAAATACTTCCATAAAGAGCAGAAGAATTATAATCCACGCCAGAAGTTTTTAAGGCTTCGTCCATACAATAGGAAAAAAGATAACCGCCGAAAGCGTGTCCGCATTTATCAACCTGGAGAGCGGAAATCCAGTCCTCCTGAAAATGAAAAGATCTGCGCTGTCCACTCCACCATGCATTGTTTTGATTAATGTGCATGATAATAATTGAAGTTAAAGTAACACCCCCGATAATAGCAGTGGTGACAGGTTTAATTTCTGTTTGTAATCTTGGCTGATCTCCTGAAATAGTAAAACGCCTGTCGTCGGCGTAAGTGAATTGTGAAATTGGCAGATAAACCCGGTCAGAATCGGAATAAGTATTTGTTATTTTAATTGAATCGGGTGTTTCAGTTTGCCCCATTAAAAAATCGGGTAAGAGAAAAACTAAAAAGGACAATACAGTAAACACTTTTAATTGCATAATTCTTCGCAGTTTAATACATGCCAAAAACAAATGATATTGTTCCGGTCCAACCCCTTAAATTTTTAATCGGGAAATCGAGAGGGGGGAAATTTCCGGAACCATCGATATGATAAATATCCAAAGCACTTGTTATTCTATAACTGACTCCCAAAGAAAGGTGGAACCATTCATTCAGATTTACATTCGCATTTAGCTGAGGTTCCCAGACAAGAAAATCGCCGCCATAATATGCTGATGGTTGAAGAATTATTCCCGCCCCCCCCATAAAAATTTCGGCAGATGCTGAAAAAATATTTTGATGAATAAAGATATATTCAAAATTCAACCCACCGGTAGTAAATTTTATGAAGGGGGAATGACCGCCGAAAGGATCAACCCAATTAGGAGTAACATTAGAATTCAAGGCATAATATTCGGCTCCGATAACAAAAGAATTATTTATTATCCATCCACCTTTTACACCTAAGAGGTTAGAACCCTGTCCATTTATTGTTGTAAATTTTATTACCGGAGCAATATACGCTCCATGTTGGGGACAGATAAATGGCGAAGCAGATAAAAGGATCAGAAAAATTAAATGGAACTTCCTTATTTCGGGCATAAAGTATTATTAAAAATTGTCAAAATATACTTAAAATTAAGTAATAAAATTGTTCCTCTCACTTCTTTTCTATTTCATTTCCGGATTATTTTATGAATTGCGAGATTCAGATGCATATAAAGTATTCTATTCAAATTGTGATTTACAGATAAAGAGGCTATTTTTAAAAGACTATAGGAGAAAGCCTAATGAACTTCCATACTAAAATATTCTTTGGAAACCGGAATGTTTTCTTGAATAGAAGTGGGTTATTAGTATGAACCTAAATAAAACCACTATTAAGGAATTAAAAACCGAGAAGAACAATTCCAGGTTTTTTCAAAAATTATCCGACCTTTCACGAAAGGAATCATTTGAAGTATTGACCAACCTTGAAACCAGTCTAAACGGATTAAGCGAACAAGCAGTTGAAGAAAGAATAGAAAAGTATGGATTTAATGAGATCACTCATGAAAAGGAACGGGGCTGGTTATGGAGGTTATTATTAGCGGCAAAAAATCCTTTAGTCATATTGTTACTTGTTTTAGCTACAATTGCTTTCCTTACGGAAGATATCAGGTCAGGAATAGTGATGACTTTAATGGTAATTCTGGGAGTAACACTTCGATTCATCCAGGAAACGAAGGCTGATAATGCTGCGGCAAAATTAAAAGCCATGATAAATGTAACCGCAACGGTAATCAGGGAAGGTATACAAGAAGAAATCGCATTAAAAAATCTTGTACCGGGAGATATTATTAAATTATCAGCGGGAGATATGATTCCGGCAGATGTGAGAATTTTAACTGCTAAAGATTTATTCATAATACAGGCAAGTTTAACCGGTGAATCGATGCCGGTTGAGAAATATGATATTTGTGAATCCAGAGAAAATGTAAATCCTATCGAATTATGTAATATCGCCTACCTTGGAACCAGTACAGAAAGCGGTTCGGCGATCGCGGTTGTAGTTGCAACCGGGTCCCAGACATATTTTGGCAGTATGTCGAAGAGTATTGAAGGGCAGAAGATACAAACCAGTTTTGAGAAGGGAGTAAACCGCTTCACATGGTTAATGATTCGTTTTATGGTGATAATGGTTCCCCTAGTATTTATAATAAACGGGGTTTCGAAACATAACTGGATAGAAGCATTTTTCTTCGCATTGGCTATTGCAGTAGGACTAACTCCTGAAATGCTACCGATGATTGTTTCGGTCAGTTTATCGAAAGGGGCAATTCTTATGTCGAAGAAGAAAGTTATTGTTAAACGATTAAATGCTATCCAGAATTTTGGAGCAATGAATATACTTTGTGCGGATAAAACAGGAACCCTTACACTTGATAAAGTTATTCTTGAACATCATTGTGATGTTGTAAACGAAGAAGATGATTCTGTTCTATTGGACGCGTATTTAATAAGTCATTTCCAGACAGGACTAAAAAATGTACTTGACAGGGCAATATTGCATCAGAGTCAGGTTATAAGGGGAATTTCGATCGGTCAGTTTCAGAAAATAGATGAGATCCCGTTTGATTTTTCACGTAGAATGATGTCTGTAGTTGTAAAAGAGCCAGAAGGGTCATGCCGGTTACTAACCAAGGGAGCGCCTGAGGAAATATTTAATCGATGCACTCGATTTGAACTGCACAATGAAATTTTGCAAATGGATCCTATTTTAATTCAAGATTTGAAAGAGGAATATGAAGAACTAAGTACTGACGGATTCAGGGTTTTGGCACTTGCATACAAAGATATGGAGCAAAAGACAACTTATACAAAAAATGATGAAAACGATTTAGTACTTAAAGGATATGTTGCGTTTTTAGATCCACCAAAGGAGACAGCAGCCCCTGCTATACTAGCGTTGCAGAAACATGGTATAGAAGTAAAGATATTAACCGGCGATAATGACCTGGTAACAAAGAAGATATGTTTTGAGGTCGGGCTTCCTACAGACAGAATTCTTTTAGGAAACCAGGTTGAAAATATGGATGATATGGAATTAGCAAAGACCGCATGCGAGGTAGCAGTATTTGCGCGTCTTTCCCCGTCTCACAAGGAAAGGATTATCCGTGTATTAAGGGAAAAAGGAAATGTTGTGGGATTTATGGGGGACGGAATTAATGATGCACCTGCTTTGAGAGCGGCTGACGTAGGCATTTCAGTTGATACTGCTGTAGATATCGCAAAAGAATCGGCAGATGTAATTCTGCTGGAAAAAAGTTTAATGGTTTTGGAAGAAGGAGTACTTGAAGGAAGGAAAGTATTTGTAAACATTCTGAAATATGTAAGAATGGGAGCCAGTTCAAATTTTGGAAATATGTTCAGTGTTTTAGGTGCAAGTGCGTTCTTACCATTTATTCCAATGGCACCGATACAGGTATTAACAAATAATTTATTATATGATTTTTCACAAGTACCAATTCCAACTGATGAAGTTGATCCGGAACAGATAACAAAGCCGCGTCCCTGGAATATTGATGAGATCAAAAGATTTATATTATATATAGGTCCAATAAGTTCAATCTTTGACTATACGACATATTTTATTATGCTTTATATTTTTAACTGCTGGGACGCATCGAAGGCTTCATTATTTCAGACAGGATGGTTTGTAGAATCATTGATGACGCAGACATTAATAATTCATGTTATAAGGACGAACAAGATACCATTTATACAAAGCAGACCAAGCTGGCCATTAATTGTTACAACAGTTTTAGTAATGACAGCAGGAATGCTCCTTCCCTTCTCCCCTCTTGCAAAACCTTTGGGTTTTGAACAACTCCCACTACTTTACTGGCCATTATTGGCGCTTACATTATTATGCTATATTATATTGACACAGGTTGTAAAGACATGGTTATTAAGAAAGAAATGGATATAAAAGGAAAAAGCTTGTAAAGGCTTTTTTACATTATCTTAAACATAATCAACAGTACTGCCACCTATAAATTCTCTTAATACAGAGTCTCCCGGAACAGGCGAATCATCCTGAACAGGTTCAATTGCTTCCAATACTTTTTTAACTCTTGCTGCTCTATCATAAGCATCTGATCTTAATGGATCGTCCTTATATTTTTTTTCCCATTCAGAAAAACTTGAGAATAATCTGGAACGGTAGAGTGGAATTTCATAAGACATGGAAGTATTAACGATATAATCAGCAGTATTTGAGTAGGGGAGAATTGTTCTCTTTTCAGAAGACCGTACATAATGCCAGTGAAGAAGAGTCTGCTCAGAATTATATGCCCGATGTACCGAATCCCTTAACATACGGCGAATAAGACGTATATCTGTCCAACGGACATATGTTCCATCGGTTCCTTTCATCTGTAACAAGGGTTCAAGATAGAGTTTGAATTTCTGAATAACAGGGATTTCTTTACTGAATTCAGGATAGAGACCATGGAGGCTATCGATAAGGAGAATCTCATTTTCCCGGATCCTCAATGGAGTCTGATCAAGGAATCTTTTACCGGATTTAAAATCATAATAGGGAATCTTCACTTCCTGTCCATCTGCCAAACGTTTGAGGTGATTATTGATAAGATCGAGATCAAGAGCCTGAGGAGTTTCAAAATCATAATCCCCAAATTCATCTTTAGGATGCAATTCAAGATCGAAGAAATAATTATCAACTATTAAAGGGACGAAATGCATTCCCATTTTTTTCAAGCGCAGTTCAAGTTTATAAGTAGTAGTAGTCTTCCCAGAAGAAGATGGACCACTTACCATAACCATTTTAAGTTCTTTACTTCTTTCCTTAATCATAACAGCGGCGGTATCAAGCTGAGTTTCATATGCGGCTTCCGATTCATGTACTATATGCGGAAACTCGCCATTTTTGATTCTATTATTAATATTCCCGATTGTATGAAGATTGTGGGATACGGACCAGTCAAGTGATCTCCAGACTTTACTCCACGGGATATTTTGAAGGGGACGGGAGAAATGATTCGAATCCAATTCTCTTCTTTTTGCAGCTTCTTCCCTATATAAGATATATTCTTTAGCAACTTTTGCATGACCATTTTCAATGAGCACTTTTTCGACAATAT